>Ga0224522_1000106_pt1 | contig 42631 bp, 40 predicted proteins | sample CFST25metaG_FD_182733 | JGI IMG/M metagenome (GOLD analysis project Ga0224522, IMG submission 182733) | Peat soil microbial communities from Stordalen Mire, Sweden - C.F.S.T25 | ecosystem: Environmental > Terrestrial > Soil > Wetlands > Peat | place: Sweden: Norrbotten County, Stordalen Mire...
AATTAATTTTGTAAATAATTAAAATCATGAAAATACGAAAACCTTATTGCGCGGGAACGTGGTACAGCGATGACCCCGTAGAGCTTGCAGATGAGCTGGATACATATTTAAAATATGTAAAGAAAGAAAAGTTAAATGTGAAAGCAATAATCGTTCCGCATGCAGGCTACATGTATTCAGGGCGGACTGCCGCTTATTCATTCAGGCAGTTAAGCGATAAAACCGAAAAAGTATTCGTGCTCGGTACAGCTCACAAATATCCTTTAAAAGGCGCATCGGTTTCCGAATATGATTATTATAATTCACCGCTCGGTAAAATAAAAGTATCAGACAGCATAAAAGATATTTTAAAAGAGAATACGATTGTAAATGTCGAAGAAGCGGATTACGGGGAGCATTCTATTGAAATTGAAATTCCTTTTTTGCAGAGAGTTCTCGGGAATTTCGAATTAATACCCATAATCGTCGGAAGAGTTGACTCCATAGAGTTCTCGGAGGTTCTCGAAAAATATTATGATGATAAATCCGTTATTGTTGCGTCTGTGGATTTAAGCCATTTCCATACTTACGAAGAAGCTAAAAAGCTTGATGGTTATTCCATTGATTGCATTTTAAATTTAAATGCGGAAGGAATCAAGCAGGCCGAAATAGATTCCCCCTATGCAATAATGGCTTTGATTGAACTTGCAAAAAGAAAAAAATGGAAAGTGAAACTGCTCGATTATAAAAACTCGGGTGACATAATTAAAGATAAGCAAAGTGTCGTGGGATACGGCTCAATTATTTTTTATGAAAATGCTGAAATATTTTCCCCGGAAGAAAAAGCTCTTATGATAAATATTGCAAAGCAGGCCGTTGAAACTTATGTGAAGGAAGGCAGGAAAATTAAGATTGATGATGTTCCTGATTCTTTAAAAAAATGGCTGGCTTGTTTTGTAACTCTGAATGATGAAAAAGATTTACGCGGATGCATCGGAACCATAGATCCTGCAGATAAACTATGTGAAAGTATAATCGACAATGCAATAAGCGCTGCGACACGCGACCCGAGATTCCCGCCTGTAACAAAAGATGAACTTGAAGGTTTGAAGTATGAAGTTTCTGTATTGAGTCAGCCCGAAGATATATTTTTCTCAAGCAAAGATGAACTCTTTGAAAAGATAAAAGACAGGGGAGTAATTATTTCGAAATCAGGGCAGAGAGCAGTTTACCTGCCTCAGGTATGGGAGCATTTCAACAGTCCCGAAAGTTTCCTCTCCAGCCTGTGCCACAAGGCAGGCCTGGATTCAGGCGAATGGAAAGAAAAGGGAATGAAGTTTTTAGTGTTTGAAAAAATATAATAAGTGTGTAGAGTCCTTTGAGTCCATAGAGTCTGTAGAGTAAGAGCACAATTAAATTATCATTATATTTTAAATCAAATTTTATTTTTATGAAAATCTTTATTGTTTTGCTCGTTGCGGTTTTTACGTTTACTTCCTGCGGGATAATTAAAAATATGACAGGTTCAAAGGAAGATAAGAAAGAAGAAAAAACAGAGACAAAAGTTGAAGTTAAAAAAGTGGAAAAAACCGAAGCAAAAGAAAATGTTTCGACAGGCGGGAATGATGAAATTATTATGAAAGATTTTAACAAGAATGATTTACCCGCAGATATAAAATACCAGGGCAATATAATAAACGGAAAAAGATGGTCGGATAAAAACGGGGATAATATCGTAATTCTGACTCTTACAAAAGAGCATAACACCGGAAAAGTTTATAATGATGACTATAAGAGAAGCAAAGAGCTTTATGCATACCAGTACGTTAATAAATCGGGCGACTGGTCACAGCTCTGGAAGGTGAACGATTTAATAAGCGAATGTTCAGAGGATTTAACTCTCGAATTTCTCGGCGGTTCTTTAAGTGTAACGGATTTAAATAAAGACGGAGTAGGGGAAACGACGTTTATTTATAAAATGGCATGCAGGGGTGATGTATCTCCCTGCGATATGAAATTGATTATGCACGAAGGTGAAACAAAATATGCAATAAGAGGGATAATGAAACTTTATACTTACGATGCCTGGTACGGGGATAAAATGAATGTCGATAATTCATTCGATAGTGCACCTTCGGGATTTCTTGATTATGCAAAAGAACAATGGAATAAATTTAAAACGGAAAAAATTAATTGAGTCGAATATAATAGAAAGTATGAATTTAAAAAAAAGGTTATGAAATATTTCATAACCCTTTAATCTTTAAATCCGCATTCTTTGCGTCCCGATGAGCCCCGCAAAGGGTGAATCGGGATTACAAATCTTCTAATCAGGAATTACATTCCGTACTTATCAATAATTTCCTGTTTCGTTTTTCCGAGTATATCGTATTTCTTTCCGACTTTTATGAATGCCGCAAGTGCTTTTTCGAGATGATGCCTTTCATGCGCAGCGGAAAGTTGTGTGCGGATTCTCGCCTGTCCTTTTGGAACGACAGGGAAGAAGAATCCAACCGCATAAATTCCTTCCGCATATAAATCTCTTGCAACATCCTGCGAGAGCTTTGCGTTGAACAGCATAACCGGTACTATCGCCGTTTCACCTTCTTTAATAATGAATCCGGCTTCGGTCAAACCTTTTCTCCAGAATTTTGTATTCTCTTCGAGCTTATCGCGTCTTTCGGTTGACTTGGAAATAATATCGAGCACTCTCAAGGCGCCTTCCACTATTACGGGAGCAACTGTATTTGAGAAAAGATACGGGCGCGCTTTCTGCCTGCACATCTCTACTATTTCTCTTCTACCCGATACACATCCGCCTGATGCACCGCCGAGAGCCTTGCCAAGAGTGGTTGTGATGATATCGATTTTTCCCATAACTCCGCATTGTTCCTGCGTTCCGCGTCCTGTTTTTCCTATGTATCCGCTTGAATGCGAGTCATCCAAAAATACCATTGCATTATATTTTTCCGCGAGCTCGACAATCTTATCGAGCTTTGCAAGGTCACCGTCCATCGAGAATGCGCCGTCTGTAATAATCAGTCGGAGTCTCTTATCCTGGTGAAGCTGAAGTTTTTGCTCGAGGTGATTCATATCGGAATGTTTGAATGAATCATTCTGCGCTTTGCAGAGTCTCATTCCGTCTATGATAGAAGCGTGTACGAGCCTGTCAGCTATCATAACGTCCTGGTCTGTAAGCACAGCTTCGAATACTCCGCCGTTTGCATCCATGCATGACGGGAAAAGAATTGTATCTTCAGTGCCGAGAAATTCCGTAAGTTTCTTTTCGAGTTCTTTGTGAATATCCTGTGTACCGCAGATGAAACGTACAGAAGACATTCCGTAACCTCTTACATCGAGTCCGTCGTGTGCTGCCTTTACAACATCGGGATGAGAAGAAAGTCCTAGGTAGTTATTGGCGCACATGTTAATCACGTGTTTCATTGCTGAGCCGATAGGGAATTCCACTTCTATTTCGGAATCCTGCGGTGAGCAGATTGCACGTTCTTCCTTGAATATACCGCCGTTTTTCATTTCGTTAAGCTGGTCGGTGAAAACTTTTCTTACATTATCGTTGAAAGACATTTTATAAATCCTCCGTGTTTTTATTTTATAGCACGCTGATGACACAGATGTAACTGATTTTCGCAGATTTAAATCTTTTGTGTGCTATTAATATTTTTTTTAAATTTATTTGAAAAAATTTTTCTTTTAAATTCAGGTTTTTTACCAAAGTTTAATAATAAACCGATTTCATAATCTGTAGCTTTTAAATAATTAATCAATTGAAATTCATGTTCCTCGCATAAAGTTTCTGCAGCTTTTAATTCTAAAATAACTTTATCTTCCACAACCAAATCTGCAAAATATTTGCCTACATTAATATGATCATAATATACATCTATTGGATATTGAGATTCTACTTTTAATCCTAATTTTTGAAGTTCAATAACCAACGAGTTTTCATAAACTTTTTCAAGAAATCCAAACCCAAGAACATTATATACAGTATAATACGCCGAAATTATTTTACTTGTGATTTCTTGATGCAGATATTTATTTTCTGTGTCCATCAGTTAAATCAGTGTTATCAGCGTTCTATTGCTCTTATTCTATGTTAAATTCTTTCAGCAGTACCATTATGTTATTCACGCTGTCGAAAGCTTCCGGTGATGCTTTTGCGTCGGGAATCTGGATATTGTATTTTGTTTCCAGGAAAACTTTCAGTGATACCATCGAGAACGAATCTACTATACCGCCTGAAATGAGCGGTGTGTCGAAGTTTACTTCCCTGTCATCACCTTCCTCGAGGTATTCATTTCTTACGTATTCGAGAATTACGTCTTTTGTTGCTGGCATTTTTACTTCCTTTTTTAAATTTTTTATTAAAATATTTTTAAAATTTCTAAACTATTCCTGTACTCTTTTTACCCAGGGAATAAACGTGTACTCATATGTACTTCCCTCGCTGGTAAACTTTACTACTATTTTTTTCGCATCGAAGCTTACGATATTCCATACCTCGCGGTTCGGGGAGTTATCATCGAAAATAATCTGTGAATTATTCTCTCCCAGATTCCACGCACCGTTGTCAAAATCTTCCTCCTCGACTGCCTGGTAACTGCCGTCTTCAAAAAATTCGATTTCGTAATTCGGCAAATCCTGTACTTTCCCGTTTTCCTTGTATTCGCTTATTTCCCATTTGTTGATTATGAAAGAATTCGTCTCGTTCAGCACAGGTTTTGGAATGTCCGTAGATTTAATCTCCTCATCCGTAATAGTCGAATCCACTACCATGCGTGTTGAATCTTCCTGAGCGTGCAATGCTTTTCCGCCAAAACAGAATAAAGCAAGAAAAAATATAACCGCAAAAAAAGCTCTTAACATTTTAATCTTTAATTTTTAAACTTTAAATTTATTTTACATATCGTTTTCCAGTGTGCTTATATCGCCTATCTCTTCTCCCCATTCCTGTGCTCGCAAAACTCTTCTCATAATTTTTCCGCTTCTTGTTTTCGGGAGCGAATCCACAAATTCAATTTCCTGCGGCATCGCAAGCGCAGAAAGTTTTTTACGCACGAAATTCATAATGTCCAGCTCCAGCATCTTTCCTGCTTCTATTCCGGGTTTCAGTGTTATGAACGCTTTCACAACTTCCATGTTCACAGGGTCAGGCTTTCCGACTACCGCTGATTCCGCTACTGCAGGGTGTTCTAAAAGTGCCGATTCTATTTCAAACGGTCCTACTAAATGTCCGCCTGTATTTATAACATCATCATCGCGTCCTACGAACCAGAAATATCCTTCTTCGTCTATGCTTGCCCTGTCGCCGCAGTGATACCAGCCCTTTGAGAATTTCGATTTATATGTTGTTTCGTTGTTCCAGTATGCTCTCACCATCGAAGGCCATCCCGGCCTGAGTGCAATCATTCCCACTATTCCTTTTTTTGTAATCGGCTCGTGTGTTTTCAAATCCACGACAGTCGCTTCTATTCCCGGGAAAGGTTTTCCCATCGAGCCGGGTTTTATTTTCATTCCGGGGTAATTGCTGACTACTATGCATCCCGTTTCTGTCTGCCAGAATGTATCGTGGAAATATAATCCGAAAACTTCTTTCGACCATATCACAGCTTCCGCATTCAAAGGCTCGCCTACGCTTGCCAGGTGTCTCAGCGAAGATAAATCGAATTTCTTCACTACTTCATTTCCTTCTTTCATAAGTGCGCGTATTGCTGTCGGAGCCGAATACCACATCGAAATTTTATGCTTCTCTATAAATTTATACCACGTCTCTGCCTTAAATCCCGCATCCAGCACGCATTGTGTAATTCCGTTCGCCCATACACCGATAATTCCGTAAGATGTACCTGTTACCCAGCCCGGGTCTGCAGTGCACCAGTATATATCATCGTCCTGCAAGTCGAGAACGTATTTTGCTGTGATGTACTGTGAAATTAATGAATAATGTACGTGCTGTGCTCCCTTTGGCTGACCTGTTGTACCCGATGTGTAATGCAGTACAGACGGGGTTTCCGCCTTCGAAGGATATATATCGAACTTGTCTACTCTCTCAACTTTATCCATATCGAATGCAACTTCCAAATCTCTCAGCGGTTTCAATCCGTCATCATCTACAACTATAATATGTTTTAATTCGGGCAGGTCTTTTGTAATATTTCTTACCTTCGGAAGATGTTTTTTCTGCGTTATAATCGCTCTTGTCTTTGCATTATCAAGCCTTGTTAAAAGTGATTCCGAGCCGAATGCCGAAAAAAGCGGCTGAACAATTGCGCCCATTTTAAGCACACCGAGAAATCCGAAATAGAGCTCGGGCACTTTATCCATGAAAAGGCAAACCCTTTCGCCGGGCTGAATTCCGAGCTTCTGTAAAAATACTGCAATCGAATTTGTAAGCTGGCGCATGTCGTTAAAAGTGTATCTTTTTTCTTCGCCCGAGTGACCTTCCCATATAAGGGCAAGTTTATCGGCTTTTCCCATGCGGCAGATTCTGTCTGTACAATACTCACCAATGTTTATAACGTCTCCGTCTTTATAACCGAGTTCATTACGGGATATATCCCACGTGAAATTTGCGTATTCTTCTTCATAAGGACGCATATTTTGTTGATGGTTTGGCATAACGGTAATTTATTTAAGGTTTAATTTTTGGAAAATTCTTCGCAAGTTATATAAATGTAATAATGTTACTGAATCTGTAAATATTAGATTATTAATATAAAAATACAATTTAATAATTTTAACCCCCTCCTATTTGTCATTCCCGCGAAAGCGGGAATCCAGAGCAAATAATGAGTTTTAAATACTATCTACTAACTAAAACGTATTTTATACCTTGTATTTTGAACCGCCAAGGTGGTCGCCGTGGCGTGCCGGAATCGCTCTGTTTTCAGTTGAAAAACCGATGTAGCAGAAGCAGGTGCGTGCAAATATCTTCATTCTAAACCCTCAGCATTTCTCCGGTTGTTAAATAATGATTCAACTTATTTTCAAGTCCTTTTATCTTTTTCCTGAACTCTTCCTCGGAATTGTTCCCGATAAATAAATTACCGTCGTTATTTAACGAAGTTATCATCTGTTCCCATTTTGTGGTTGTTGTACCGTTGTTGTTATCGGTTAAGGTAATCGTGTATTTTATTACTTTAGGTTCGGAGAATTTTATAAATTGTATGACTTTATCTTTTTCGTACCTGTCTGTAAACCACGTTTCTTTTACATCTCCGGGAAAATTGGTGCTGAAAATACAATCCTGCTCTGCAAACCCCGATTTTGAAAAAATAATGTCACAGTCCCATGTGTCTATCCAGTCAAATTCTCTTTTCGGACACAGCAGGGGAAAAACCCTGTCCGGTGATGCCTGTAATAATTGCTCGCAAAAAAAATAACTTCGTTTAGCTTTGAAGCTTTTATCTTCCATATTAATTGTTCCTTTTGTTTATGATTATATGTTTAAAAAAGCGGGTAATATCCCTCCACCCTCTCGTTCCCAAGCTCCGGCTTGGGAACGGAATTGCAAATTTTTTTTACCCGCAAAGCGGGTTAAATATGAATAACCGTTAGCGAAGCTAACGGTTATAAATGAAAGAACACTCCAACCCCGAAGGTCGAAGACCCGCTGTGGTGGGGGTTGAATTATTCGTTAAACACCGAAAAATATAAATATAAAACCAATAATACGAATAACCCGTATGAAACATTAGTTAAAAACAGCGTCAGCAGGCTTTTTAATATTCCCTTGAATTTCGGTCCCCTGGCAAATTGCATTACGGCAAAAACAAGAAATGCAAAGTTCACAATTATTCTCGCATTCCATATTCTCATATCAATTAAAGATAAAAGCATCAGTATAACTCCGAAAACCATTGTCGTGCCTACCCAGTAAAACGATATTGCAATGCTTTCTGCAAAGTTGATGCCTGTTTTCTTTTTGTAAAGAAGATAAAAAAATAGCGCAAAGAACACCGGCATGAAATAATTTAAATAATTGGCATAAGAATTAACCATGTGCTGTGTGTGCTCTATCGCCGACTGTGTCGCATCTGTCGTAGTAATATTAAAATTCATGAATGCAAAAAATTGCCCGTTCATGGCGTGGAAAAGCACAACGTAAATTGTCTGTATGAAAATAAAATATGTGAAAGGCTTAACCAGGGTTTTTCTCTCCCTGGAAATGTAATTCTTTGCCGTATCACCCGGTTTCAAAAGCATCAGCCTGAATGTTTTTAAAATCGAATTCTCCCAGTGCAGTATGCCGTGTGTGACATCGTGGAAAATTGTTTTTACCTCGAGGCGTTTTATTTCGAATTCCAGACCGCACTCGGGACAGTAATTGCCGTTGGAATAAATTCCGCAATTTAGGCATTTTTTCATCTGCAAATATAAAAAATTTTTCCCCGATATTCTAAGTACATTAAAAGCCATATATGTTATAAGAGAGAAAAATCATAGCACACAGATAAACGCATAAAGAGACAGATGTTCGCAGATAGCACGGTATGAAGTAAAAAGTAGAAGGTATAAAGTAGAAAGCAAAAAATGATACTCTACATAAGCAACCCCAACACGTCTGTCATTCCGGCATGTTTTAAGCCGGAATCCAGTAAATTTTTGCGTTCTTAGAGGGGAATTTGGTAATGAGAAAGAAAATTAAAAAAATTATTCTAACCCCTCGTTCCCAAAGTCCTCTTTGGAAACGCATTCTATCCTTGTAAATCCGTCTCATCCGCTCTTTTTGTGTGCAAAGTTTTCCCCCTTGATTTTCCAAATCGCACACCATATATTAATACGGTATACGTTCTTTTAAACATTTGCGGTTGCAAATCAGAGCAACAGCGTTTCCCAAATAGCAACACACTGTTTCCGATGTAAGTGTTATATAGTAAAGAGATTAAAGAGGGTAGAGCAACAAAACAACATGTTTCCCGTTTCCCGGAAATCAGAAAAACCGTTAAAACGATTTGGAATGACGGTTTTTATTGTTTTCACAGGTGAATATGAGGGCTGAATTGAAGAAATTTTATCTGCGTGCTGTGTAAAAGTGCGTGGTTTTTGCGTGTAAAACATATTTACACGCAATTATCTGTGTTCTATTAAAAACACTCCACACGCTCTTAAACTCTAAAAAATGCTCTATCTGTGTGCAAAGATTTTCTTTTCCACTTAAATTTCACAACTATCTGATGTAAATTTGTATTTACTAAAAAAAAGGAGAGCAAATTGACAGGCAGCATAAAAGCTTTACTCGAAGAATACAAAAAAGTCATTAATGAACTTATCAGAGTCATTACACCTCTTACCGGAAATCAGATTTCTATTGTGGCTGACGCTGAGACAAAAGATATCGAGTGCAAATCGATTCAAACTGTACTCACTCACATCATCTCTTCAGGTTACAGTTATTCTGTTTACATAGAAAACTCTATCGGAATAAATTCTACCCGTCCCAAAGCATTAACTTTTGAAAATGTGAATGAATATATAGAGCAATTAAATATAATGTTTGAATACTGCGAAAATATATTTAAAAAATTCCCGGATATGGAAATTGAACAACTGGATAATTCAAAAAAGATAAATACAAAATGGGGACAGCAATACGACGTTGAACAGCTCTTGGAGCACGCTATTGTTCACGTCTTGCGTCATCGCCGCCAGATAGAGAATTTTATAAAAAGATTAAATAATTGAAAAGCTTTTGCGTTACGAAGGTGGGCCTTCGTAACGAGGATATAAATAATGATATGCTCTATCTGCGAAAATCAAAATAATCAGCGTAATCAGTGATCAAAATCAGTGTAATCAGTGATCAAGAAATTTCTTAATACTCTTCCAGTATTTCCTGATTACGAATTCCGTTCCGATATGTCCGCCGCGGTTTAAGAGTTTCAGGTCTGCTTTCGTTTTCTTTGCGAAGTTTACGACTGATTTATACGGCACGTACGGGTCATCTTTTGCGTGGAACATCATTATTTTCGCCGCATCCATTTCTTTTGCGTGGTAAATCGGATTGAAAAATTTTCCGCCTAAAAGCTTATTCCAGTTCTTTGCCGAGAGCCTGTAGCCGTTTCCAAATGATTCGCGGATGTATGCAGTGTAACTTTTGTTTGAAGTCTCTGTGTTCGGTGCAGTGAGAAGTATTGACCAGTCTGCAACGGGACAGTTCGCCACGACTTTTTTTACTCTCGGGTCGAGCGAGGCAAGCAGAGCTGTCGCACCGCCAAAGCTTCCTCCTAATACAAATATTTCATCCGGTGTAAAAGAAAATTTTTCGTGAAAAGCTGATTCGTGAAATTCTTTCGGGAGTTCATCTATTATATCGAGAATATCTTCGTGCGGTGATTTCTTCATAAACTCTCCGCCTGATTCCCACGCTCCGCGGTATCTCGGATAGAATACCCAGAATCCTTTTTTGGCGAGAAGTCTGCAAAGCGGCTGCTTCCTCGGATTGGAGGGCATTCCGTCGCAGAGGATTATCACTCTCTGCTTTTTGGTCTTTCGCGAAGGAGGTAAAAATTCCGTTAAAATATCTTTCTTGAATCTTGTGCGGTACATAATTTATTTTAATATTATTAATTTTTTCCTATATTCTCCAGCATTTTCTTGAAGATGATATTATGAAACGGTTTCAGTACGTACCAGTAGAGTCTTCCCAATAATCCTTTCGGTCTGAATGTTGCCGTCTGATGCAGAAAATTATCCGATATCCTGAATTCCAGCCAGGCTTCACCCGGCAGTTTCATTTCGGCATAGAGCAGTAATCTTCCGGAGTTTTTATCTGCAAGTATCACTCTCCAGAAGTCCAATGCATCACCTGAGTTCAAAGATGTTTTATTTGTTCTGCCTCTTCTGAGCCCGACTCCGCCGGCTAATTTATCCATGAAGCCTCTGATTCTCCAAAGCCAATTTCCGTAATACCAGCCCGTATCTCCGCCGATAGCCCATATTTTATCTGAAACAATATCCGGGTTTTGTATTTTGATTTTTCTTTCATCTTTAAAGCATCCGAATTCCGGCACCTTAACATATTTGGAAAGATTTGTATCAAACCTGCTGCTTACAATCGAATCCTTCCAGCTTGAAAGAATTTCATTATGCTCAATTTTTGTAAAGGCGTTTCTGATAGCATCGTCATAACCCATAGGTTCGATTTTTAGTAATTGTGAAAGATTATTTGGTTTGCAAATAACCTCGACCTTCATGCTGTTAACTAAATTAACTGCAAGCTTATAGGAAATAAGTGTAACGAAATACAACCAGTATGAAGACAGGCGCGGAGTCATAACAGGTACCGTAATAATATATCTTTTTAACTTTCTTATTTTTGCAAACCTGAGAAGCATTTCTTTATAGGTTAAAATATCCGGTCCGCCGATATCAAAACTTTTATTATAAGTTGCTTCATTAAACAGTGTAAGCGAAAGATATGAAATTACATCCCTGATGGCAATCGGCTGGGATTTAGTGAGAACCCATTTAGGTGTCAGCATTACGGGTAATTTTTCTACCAGGTCTCTGATAATTTCGAAGGAAGCACTTCCCGAGCCGACTATAATACCTGCTTTCAGGGTCGTGAAATTATAACTGCCCGATGATAAAATCTCTTCTACATTTTTTCTCGACGACAAATGTTTTGATAGTTTTTTATCGTTAACAATTCCGCTGAGAAATATTAGCTGTTTTATTTTAGTTTTGGAGATTGCTTCTTTAAAATTTTTAGCCGATTCGGCTTCCATTTCATCGAAGCTGTCCGAAGCAGAAGCCATCGAGTGGATAAGATAATATGCGGCATCTACATCGGACGGAATATTTTTCAGAGTTTCAGGCTTAAGCGTATCGATTTCGATTACTTCGATAAAAGGTCTTAAATCCCCGCTGACAGAGAATCTTGACCTGTCACGAACAGCACAAATTACTTTGTGCTGTTGTTCTATTAATTTTGGAAGTAACCGCTTTCCAATGTATCCATTTGCTCCGGTTAAGAGTATCTTCATACCAGTAATGGATTATTTTTGTAAATCCTTATTTTAAAATAATAAGTTTATTCGTCTGGCTGAAATTTCCTGTCTCGAGTTTATAGAAATATATTCCGCTTGCAGGATTGTTATTTGTAAATTGATTAATTGAAAATGGTATTTCGTACACTCCCGCCAGTAATTTTTCATTAACGAGTACAGCTACTTCCTGTCCAAGAATGTCGTACACGCTTAATTTTACAAATCTTGAATCATTAATCTGAAATCTTATAGTTGTACTTGGATTAAACGGGTTCGGATAATTCTGGAATAATTTTGTCTCATTCGGTACTTCGCTTGAAATATTCTGCACGCCTATCGTTCCTGAACTTACGCCTGTCAGGCTTACTGTTATTGTACTGTCAGAATTTAAAATAGTGAGTGTTCCGTTGTACGTTGTATAAACTGCAGTCGGTTTAAATTTAACTCTTATGTATCCCATCTGCCCGGCTACAACAGGAGTTGCGATTGATTCGACTGTAAACTGCGGTATCGAAGATGTTGCAGATGTAATATTTAAATTTGCAGTCCCGTAATTCATAACTGCGAGATAATATGATGAAGTATCCTGTGCGCGCAGAGTATCGAATGTAATTGTAAAAGGAGAAGCTGATATTTTTCCGACGGGAGTTCTGTTAGCAACGGAGAAAGTGCTCATGATTCTGTCTATCAGTTCGGGATGGTCTATGAACGGATTCCTGACGTGCTCGTAAGCTGCAATCCTGTCACAGCGCAGGCGTTCATTTGCATCTACCGTATCCAGATAATTCCATACCCGCAATCTGCTTTCCTGTTTTGCATTCATAAATCCGCCCGGATTGACCAGCGCATTGTATTTAATGCAGAAATAAAAAAGTGAGCGCGCCGCATTACCTTTATGCTTGTCGCGGGGTTCATAGACAGTTTCGCTTGTAGAGTCGGTTCCGAGTTTTGAACCTCCGACGTTACAGCTTGTTCCTGTGATAGTAACTACTTTGTTATAAGTATAATTCGAACGGCAGGAATTCGGAGTTCCGTCAGTCGGGTATAAATGGAATAAATCGCTTAACATCGGGTCGTTGCCGCCGAAAAAGCTTTGCGGATATGTATGCTCAGTATTGAATCCAAGATTCTGGGCTTCGGTACGATTTACCGCCCTTATTCTTTTACCTGAATAAATGCATTCGATTGTATCGTTCGTAAGATATTTATCTATGGTAGCAAACATATAATCGCGCGCAGTATTATATCCGAGCGTTACATAACCTGTTGTAGTATATGTTTTGATTGCGGTTTTAAGCGCTTCATCCCAAAGATTCTCCATAGGCAAATAGAATGCTTCCGGAAATTTTCCGATAGCAGTTGAATAATTGATTATAGAACAATTTAATCCTTTGCCTTCGAAAATCAGAAAATCCCTGTGTGTTATATTTTGAGGTGTTTTAAAATAAACCGTAACTAAAACGCTGTCGTAAGGATTAATCGAGAATGGTGAAAATGAGAAATAAAATTTTCCTGTAAGCGTTCTCGCATTTGTAATCTGAATCGTCTTATTGGACGGGTTCTTTACATAAAAAGTTTTCGTGCCTGTAGTTTTTGTGATAACCGTATCGAATGATATAGTTTTCGGTGTTATCTGTGCTTTTAAAGCTGTAGATAAAAAGAGGATAAATAAAACAAGTAATACTTTGCGCAATGTGTTTAAAATAAGATTTATAAATTTATGTGTGTTAATTCAGTTTTTATTTCGGGGAATTTCTGATTTATATGTTCTGCGAGTTTTTGTGCTGAATATACCGAGCGGTGCTGTCCGCCGGTGCAACCGAAACTTACCATTAAATCCGTAAAATTCCTGCTAATATAATTTTCAACAGCAGGGTCGATAATATTATATATGTTACCAAGAAAATCCTGCATTTCTTTTTGCCCGTCGAGAAATTTTTTCACCGGTTCATCCTTACCCGTCAGATTCACGAATTCCCTGCGTCTTCCAGGATTATAAATATAACGGCAGTCAAAAATAAAACCTCCTCCGTTACCTGTCGTATCTTCAGGTAAACCATTGTACAGATAACTAAATGAAAAAATACGTACTTTGAGCATTTTTTAAGATTAAGTGAATTGAAATAGAAAATTTTTCTATTTCGTTTAGCATTTTAAATAAATTAGGAAATTATAATCTTTAAAAAAAGTAAATTAAACACTATGGATCACAATTTAATTACCACTGCTTTTGAGATAGACGGGTACAAAATCACCAAAAACCTCGGCATTATAAGAGGTATCACAGTAAGGTCAAGGAATGTGTTTGCAACAATTGGGGCGTCGTTCCAGACTTTAGTAGGAGGAAATATAACTTTGTTTACAGAGCTTTGCGAAAAAACCAGAGTTGAAGCATTTGAATTAATGGTTAGACACGCAGAGGAATTAGGTGCGAATGCAGTCGTCGGAATGCGCTACGACGCAAACGAAGTAATGTCTGGAGTAACCGAAGTGCTAGCATACGGCACAGCGGTTGTGGTAGAGAAGAATTAATATTTTTGTGCTTAAAATCTTAGAATCTTAAGAATTTGATATCAACTTTCTTTTCTTTAATATTCTTCTGATTATCCAGATAATTATCAACATTATAATAATTATAGGTAGCAGAGCAATAAAGAGAGTAATCATTCCTCTGAGAATATCAGTAAAGCCTCTCAACCCGCTTTTAACGCCCTGTCCGAGTTCATAGAAAAATCCGCCGCCCGAAGATGTTGTCAGCATTGCAGGTTCATAGAGAGATAAAGTAAGAGTTGACATATCAGACTGATTCTTGAGATAACGCAGTCTGCCGTCTAAGCTTTCTATAACCTGCCGGACCGATGCAAGTTTTTGTTCCACTTCAACTACGTCTGTGAGTCTTGCAGTTTTTTCGGAAAGAAGTTTCAATAATCTCTGTTCGAGTTCTTTCTGAGTTTTTTCTCTTGCTTCGAGGTCGATAAATTCTTCCGTGATATCGTTTGCATTTATATTCTGGCTCATCACTTTTCCAACGGCACTAACTTCCGAAATCAAAGCATCATATTTATCGGCAGGTACTTTTAAAACCAGCGTACCCTGTTTCTTTCCGCTGCTGTTCTGGGAGGATGTAGTATTGGAAATATATCCTCCGTTTTTCTTGACTACATCTGTTACGATTCTTTCCGCATCATCATATTTTTCTACTTCCACACCCATACTGCCTGTGCGGATTATCATTCGTTTAGTGATATCTATGCTTTGTGCATTTTGAGTTACGATGTTTCCCGATTGCTTGTCTTTTTGTACACCGGTTGTCATTTGATCCACTGATGAAGGAGGAGGAGCTTCACTGGATTTATTCATCTCCCTGTTTTCATTGATTACATTGGGTTGGGTGTTTATTATTTCTTTATCCTTATGCTGGCATCCCGCAACCAGTAAAAAGAGGAATAAAAAAGCGGATATTGCTTTAAACTTTGGATTTTTCATAGGTTAATTGTTTTTATTTAATACTACAAAATATTAAATTATGTTCCTTACCTCAGAATGTATATGGAAATGCAATTGTTTTAATGTAAAAAGATATTTAGATTTTCAAAAGTCAAAAGGAAAAAAGATGAAAAATTTTCAGGTAATGATTTTTAATGCTGTTGTGTTAATTGCATTGGGAATTTACGGGTATACAATTCCGCCGCATAGTCCGACGGCATTGATATCCGTGGGAATCGGAGCAATTTTGATTATTCTTTCATTCCCGGTGAAAAACGAGAAATCCGTTGCTGCACACATAGCGGTAAGCCTTACGGGATTGTCATTTTTAATGTTTCTTGTAGTTGGAATTATAAGGTCCAATTCGATAATTATTTTAATGGCTGTGATTACATTACTGGCACTTGTTTTTTATATCTCGGATTTTATAAGGCGAAAAGCGGAGCGGGAAAAAGGGGAGCAAAAGTAATCGAGTTTTTGCATTTAAGATATTTGGATTAATTGATAAATTATACCATGGCTAGAATAAACGTTATAATAATAGACGCAACAGGGAATAAAGAGCAGGAAGCTGTACTTCCCGATGATGCTCCTGTGAAGCGGATAATGGAAGCTCTTCTTCCGAAAATGAAGATGCCTTTAAACGGACCTGACGGAGACCCGCTTTCTTATAAATTTCATCATAAGGCATCAGGTAAACAGCTGTCTGAAAACCAGACTCTTGCTGAAGCAGGTGTAAAAGACGGTGATGTACTCCGTCTTTATCCGGAAATCACAGCAGGCTAATAATAATGATTAATAAATAATATAGAGCATAATGCGCTATTAAAGGTTTTAATATTTACTATTCGCATTTCATTTTTTACCATTTGTTAAATAAAATCAAACAATGATTAATATTTCTGCCGACATAGATAACAGGTATTCAAGGTTAGAACTTATATCATGGTGGGAGCAGGACATTCTAAATAAATCCAGAATACTGGTTATCGGCTGCGGTGCACTCGGAAATGAAATAGTGAAAAACCTTGCAATGCTTGGTGCGGGAAATATTTTTGTTGTCGATATGGACAAAGTTGAAAAAAGCAATCTGACGCGAAGTGTGCTTTTTAGAAAAGAAGATGAAGGGAAATCAAAGGCCGAAACTGTGTGCAGAAGAGCAAAAGAAATTAACGATGAAATTGATATAAAATATTTTGATGGAAATGCTTTTGAACTGGGGCTGGGAATATTCAAAGATATGGATATAGTTATTTGCGGACTGGATAACAGGGAAGCGAGACTTTTTGTGAACCAATCCTGCTGGAAAGTAAACAGGCCTTGGATTGACGGGGCAATAGAAGTATTAAACGGAGTTGCAAGAATGTTTATACCTCCGGATGGAGTTTGTTACGAATGCACGATGAGCGAACTTGATTACAAACTGATAAATAAGCGGAAATCCTGTCTGATGCTGGGATTAGATGATATTCAGCAGGGTAAAATTCCGACGACACCGACAATCTCTTCCGTTATTGCAGGTGTGCAGGTTCAGGAAGCTGTAAAATATTTACACGAGAAAGATTTTGAATTGCTGAACGGGAAAGGTTTTGTTTTTAGCGGACTGACAAATGAATCTTATCTGGTTGAATACCAGAAAAACGCAAACTGTCCTTCTCATTATACTTTCGGTAATTATAAAAAGCTTAATAAAGATTTTAATCACACAGCAATATCAGATGTGCTGGATTTCGGAAAAAAGCTTTTTAAAGAGAATGATTTCGATATTGAGTTTAACAATGAAATTGTTTACGAAATGACCGATGAAAGCGGAAAAGGAATTGAACATTTTTCCAATATGAATTTAATGACACAGAAAGATATAAAGAAAGACGGCAATTTATTTAAAATAAATTCGTTTCATAAACTTGAAAGCAAATCGCCTTTGATTGAAAAATTAAAAGACAAAAAATTGAAAGAATTGAAAATACCGCTTAATGATGTTTTAACTTTGAGAAAAGGCAACGAAGAAATACATTTGGAATTCATATTAGCAAATGTTTTTTTATAACTCTTATTACTCATTATGCGTTTTTTGCATCCCGATGTGCGTTCTTCAGTATCCCGATTTATCGGGGAACGTAGTGAATCGGGACTCATTATTAACTATTCATTATTTTGAATTGCCCATATTGTCAGACAAATATTAAAGAAAGCGCCGACAAAATTATTTGCCCGGACTGCCATACTCCGCATCATAAAGAATGCTGGGAAGAAAACAAAGGCTGTACAACTTACGGATGCAAGAACAATCCGAATACGAACAAGAACCGCAATGATGTTGGTAACAGGACGGTTGAGAATATACAGCAGATGCTGATTAATGAAGAAGATAAAGTTAAATCGATAGAATGTCCCAACTGCAAAAAGCAAATAGAAGAGAGTTCTGTTTTTTGCAAGTTTTGCGGATTCAGTTTAGCCAATAAATCCGGAGAAAAGGAAAACTTCGAAAAAGAATTTCAAAAAAGATATAAAGATACCGTTAAAACAAAGAGAAAAAGTTTTATTATTACCTTTACAAGTGTTTCTATGCTTGCAATACTGCTTTTTGTATCTGTTTATTTCGGACTGACAAAGTTAAACAGTTATTTCAATTCGGAAGAATATAAAATAAAAACGGTACTTAAAGACTGGGAAAATTCATGGGAAGGAAAAGATATCGTTAAATACAGGGAACTTATGGATAAAGATTATATTTATTATGATAAAGACGGAAAATCTATCAGGATAGATGATAAGATAAAGCGTATGCAATATACTTTTGACACTTACAAAAAAATAAATCTGAAGATTAGTAATATTAAGATAAATATTGATTCGACTTCTCCGAATTATGCAAATGTTTCATTCAAACAGCTTTATACATCAGACAAGAAAGAAGAAACCGGTACAAAAACTTTAAGACTTTATAAGGGAGAAGAAAACAGGAATAAGTGGAAGATATTCAGGGAATACTTTGAATAATGAATAATAACTAATGAATAATAAAAAAACCCTTGTTACAAATTATTTGCAGCAAGGGTTTTTTAATAAAATTGGTACTAATTTAAATGAAAAATAATGATATCAATAGTCCTATTGTGAGTGCAAGACCGAACTGTGTATTGAATTGTGCCGTCATAACGTTGTGTTTTGTCCCGAGCTCGTATCGTGCCATTGTTTCCTGCGGATAATTCTTCAACATCTTAAGAAGTTTTAATGCTGCAGGAAAAGTAATGAGGTTTAAAAGTGCAAACCACGGAAGTAAGCCCGTAATAACAAATATTATTATAGAAGTATAAGCACCTAAAATCAGGAAATAATAGAAATAAAATGAAAGTCTTTCACCAATCAGAATCGGAAGTGTTTTCACTCCGAATTGACCATCGAAATTAATATCCCTGATGTTGTTTGAATGTAGGATTGCATCTATTAGGAGTCCGAACGGAATTGATAAAATTACCGGAATCCAGGAGAATTCATGTGTCTGAACTATATATGATCCGAGAGTCATGCCTGTTCCAAATGAAAGGAAGACCTGAATATCACCGAGCGCTTTGTACTTTAATGCAAAAGGAGTTGCGGTATAATAGATTGCAGAAAATAAACCGAATATACTAAGATAAATTATCCAGCTGCCTGCCTGAGTATACAGATATACACCTGTTGTGATTGCAATAAGCGTAGATATTATTCCTACAGTTTTCATGAATTTATTGCTTACGAGTCCCATAGAAATTACCTGCGAGCCACCATGGGGAATTCCGATTTCTTTATCTTCCTTGTCTATTCCCTTTTTGAAATCATAAATGTCGTTTACAACATTGGTAGTAATGTGAATGGCTACAGCTCCAATTAAAGTTATGAAAAAATTAATGTAATTGAATCTTAAACCGGGGTTAAGTATAACGGCTAAAATTGAGCCATAAAATATGGGTACAATAGATGCGGGAAAGGCATAAGCCCTAACAGCCATCATCAACAATTTAAAACCTTTTGGTAAAGAAGTAGTACTTTTAGTCGTCATATCTAATTTTTAATTTGTTTAACAATGGAATTTATATATAAGTTTTATTTAAATTTTAATAAATTTTCATTTAATCGGAAAAATCACAAAAATAAACGGGTCCCACAGCATATGCGAAATTACCGCTGCAATAATATTTCCTCTCCATAAAAAAATCAGTCCCCAGTATACTCCGACTAAAAAAGAAGCAAGCAGAAGTATCGGGTTCATAGTTGGAATATGTACGGCTGTATAAAAGAACACGGTAATAAACAGTCCTATCCATTTATTGTATTTATTTGAAAGCAGTCTTTGCAGGTAACCCCGCCAGAACATTTCCTCTCCGAATCCAATCGGAAAAAAAAGTAATAAAGCAACCATCCAGCTTGGTAATGCCTCCCTGTTTGCATAAACTGATGAAATATTCTGATTGTGATTTGGTATTATGCCGTATTTATCCAGAATGAATTTTCCGAAACAGAATATTAAATATAATACTACTGCGCTTGAAATACCAATCAGGATTTCTGTTACTTTGAAGTTTTCACGGTTAAGCTGGTCCCTGTAATACAATATAGATATAGCATACAATACCGATGTAGAAAAAGCCATCATTACCCAGAAGTTCAGAGGCTTTAAAACAAACATTACAAACCATAAAACGAATGCAAGAGCGACAAAAATCAGATATCTCAAACTGTTATAATAAATTTAACAAAAATAGTGATTTTAAACGTAAAAACTAATTCATAAAGACCCTAAAAACAGTGAAAAATCGTTTTAGAATTGCTTTTTTATTGAAATCTTGTACCTTATTGTATAAATTATAGATATGAAACTAAAATGGAAAAAAAGTAGTAAATAATATAGAATGAATCTGACATTTTCCAGGGCTGAAGTTATATATAATGCATTTGAAAAAAAACTCACGAATGCACACAGGAAAGAACTTGTCTATAATTTTATTAAGAATTTACTGTTTTCCATACTCTATGTTATTATTGCCGGATTTTTATTAATTGTTATCGAATCTGTTCTTCATTTCAGGTCGTCTGTCAGGACAATCATATTCTGGCTGTTTACACTTTCATCTTTAACTACATTAACTTATTTCTTGTTAAATTATTTTTTTAAGAGATTTGGTGCTATAAGTTCACATGATATCCTGAAATTTGCAGGAAGAATCGGTAAAAATTTTGTAAACATAAAAGACTCGATTGTAAATTCACTGTCACTATATAATCTTACGAGAAAAAAGGAATTCAAGAATCTATATTATTCGGAAAATCTTATATTGTCCAATCTCGAAAAAATTGATTCGGAAACCAGGAATGTTGATTTATCTTCTTTTATAAATTACAGGAATCTAAAGAAACCGTTTTCCGTTTTTCTGCTTTCCGTTTTCTTTATTGTGCTAAGCTTTACAATTATTCCGAATACTCTTTTCAGTTCACTCGGCAGATTTATAAATTACAGGTATAGTTACATCGACAACCAGTTCGGAATTGTATTTGAAATCTCACCCGGGAACTATGAGACGTTTAAGGGGGATAAAGTCAATGTTTCAATTAAAATAAAATCAAATAAACCCGATTTAAAAATTAACGAAATAGAATTTTACACGAAGCAATTTACGCCCGAAGGGTATGAAGTTCTTTCAGACTCGAAAGATTTAAAAGCATCGGCTGAAAATACTTTTTACGCATCAATAGATAATATTAGCAGTGATTTGGTTTACTATGCGGAATATAAAGAAATACGCTCGGAAGAATACAAAATTAAAATTTCCGATTACCCGATATTAAAGAATTTGTTTGTGACAATTACTCCTCCTGAATTTACAGGTATGCCTGTTAAAAAACTTAATGAAAACGAGGGGGATATTTATTGCATTGAGGGAAGCAAATTAACATTTGATTTGAAATCAAGTAAAGACCTTTCATCGGCCGGAATAATGCTTAATGATACTTACCTGAATCTTAATGTTCAGGGTGACGGTGCAACGGGTACAATACAAGCCGACCAGGAGGGAAATTACAGGATTAAATTAAAGGACATAAAAGGAAACGAAAGCAAAAACGAAAAAACATTTTCAATTAGGTTAATTAAAAACGAACCGCCGAAAATCACTATAATTGAACCGCAGGATGAAAATTATTTTATAAAAGGGGAAAAAGAAATTTTATTAAAGGCACGGATAAAAGATGATTACGGGTTTTCAAAATTAAACCTGTTTTTCAGAAAAACAAAATCGAATTCATCCGCATCGCAGAATTATTCATCGATTAATGTTCCGATTAAAAATCTTAATGCAACCGAACTTGAAGTTCCGTATATCTGGAATATAAACAGCCTGAATATTCATTCGGGTGATGTAATTGAATATTATATGGAAGTAACCGATAACAGCGGAAAAACCGGTAAATCGGAATTAAGATATCTGACATATAAATCATTATCGGAGATTTTAAAAAAGACTGAAGATATTACAAAAAATCTTGAAAAAGACCTGAAAGCGGTTATGGAAGATATAAAGAAAATGAATGAAGAGATAAAGGAATTAAAAAAGAATAATACTGAAGAACTCGGAGTAAATGATGCACAGAAAAGACTCGATTTGCAGAACAGGATGGAAAACCTTCAGAATAATATGGATGCAACTCAGCAGAAAATGGAAAAGGGTATGAATGATCTTCAGCAAAAAAACATGCTCAGCGAGAAAACGCTAGACCAGTTTATGAAGCTTCAGGAGATGTTCAATAAAATCAACACTCCGGAATTCCGCGATATGATGAAGAAAATGTTAGAATCGCTCAAGAAAAACGATTTGAACCAGCTGCGGGAGGAAATGAAGAATTATCACTTTGATGAAGAAGCTTTTAAAAAACAGATTGACATGCTGATGAAGCTGATGCAGAAAATTGAAAATCTTCAGAAGTTTGGAGAGCTGACTCAAAAGCTGGATGATATCACTAAGAGCCAGGAGGAATTGAAAAAGCAGACCGAAAATACAAAGAAAGAAGAAACAGGTAAATTGAATACGCTTTCCAACAGGCAGCAGGATATAAAAGAACAGACGCAGGATTTCAAGGAACAACTGAAAAAACTGATAGACGAGCTGAATAAAATGAAAGAAGATATTAGTCCGAATGATTTGCAGAATCTGAATAAAAAGATGGACCAGAAAAATCCACAGAACAAAATGCAGAAATCCTCGAATGAACTTATGAAAGCACAGAAAGAAAATTCAGAACAAACACAGGAAGAAATTCTGGATGATTTGAAGGAAATGAATGAAGATATGCAGAATGCACTCGAATCGGCTATGGATTCGCAAAACATAAACAAGAAAATGATGGATAATATGGAGAGAATAAAAAGTGAACTTGAAAAATTAAGTAAAGAACAGCAGGATTTAAAAGATAAAACCGACGATATAGAAAAAAGTGATAATGAAGAATTCCAAAAATCGCGCATGAAACAGAGCGAATTGAAAAATAAACTGACCGGGGATATTAATGATTTAATGGAAATGACAAAGGATGGTATGCAGGTGACGCCTGAACTCGGAAAGGAACTTGGCAATGCTTATAACAAGATGGATAAGGCAGTAGGGAATTTGTCAAAAAGGGAAAAGGAAGATGCACTCGGCAATCAGGGAAAAGCAAAGCAATCTCTCGATAATGCATCAAAGATGCTTGGTGATATGGTTGATAAGATGAAACAGCAGGGAAAAAACGGAATGCAAAAAGGGCAGGGAAGACTTGGACAGCTGATGCAGCAGCTTGCAAAGATAATTGCAATGCAACAGGCTCTTAACGGACAGATGCAGAAAATGGGGCAAAACGGAAAAACAGGAAAGGACGGTAAAGACGGTATGGAAGAAATGCAAAACGAAACAAAAGTACAGATTGAAAAGCTAAAGCTTCAACAGGAAGAAATCAGAAAATCACTCGAACAGTTAAATCAGGAATTCGAAAAAGAAAAAGAGAGATCGGGAGAAAAATTGCTCGGAGATTTAAAGGAAGTAGAAAAGCAAATGCAGGAATCCATACATGATATGAGTGATTATAATGTTGATAATCGCTTAATTGAAAGACAGAACAGGATACTTTCACGAATGCTGGATGCACAGCTTTCCCAAAGGGAAAAAGATTTTGAGCAGAAGCGGGAATCAAAACCCGGAGAAGATGTCGTCAGGACATCACCACCCGAAGTTGTAATAAGCGGTCCAAACTCAATCAACACTTTAAAAGATGATTTTCTCCGCCTGCAAAAGGAAGGATATACCGAAGATTACGAAGCCTTGATTATGAAATATCTTTTGGAACTGTCGGACGGAAAATAATGTTCTGTTATTTCTATCCTAATATCCGAACCCGAAAGATAAATTTAATTCGTGTCTTATATTATTATTATCATAAAACACTTTCTGGTTTGCGTCCATCCTTAAAAAATAATATTCCAGTCTCAGATATGCGTAGTCGATTGGCTTATATTCTGCTCCCACAGTAAAGCCGTTTCCCTTTGCACCTGAAGAGCCATAAACAACTCCTGATAAAATTCCATCGAGATCCTGATAATATTCGCACCTTAACGATGAGCTGAATTTTTTATTGAATTTATATCGGGCGGAAATAAGTCCTCCGTATGCATAAGCAGTTAAAGTGGTATCGTTTAATTTTGATTTTTCCCTGTGCCCGATATCAAAATTTCCGAGTAAATCTATTTTATCGTTTGGTGAATAACTGATAATAAAATTATGCAGGAAACCTGTCCTTGGATTATTGTCTGTTGACGGGATTTCGTTTCCTATTATATTATTATATGTAAACTGTAAATTTTCTTTCGGCGAATAATTCAACTGCAAACCGATTGATTTATTTTTGTTATTATCTTCGTAAAGGTTAGAGCCGTTCATCAAATGGAACGCTGCATTGAATTTATTTGAAAACTCATAAGAGAATTTTAACTCACTCTGGAAATTGGGTTCTGCAACAGAAATAAGCGCATTTGAATTAAGAAAATTATTCGGCGGAAATCCTTCCGCTCCGAGATGTGTCTGGAAATATCCCGCATCAATCCAGAATTTGTTAAACGGGGTAAAGCCTATATTTGCTTCCTGAATGAATTTATATTTTGTTGAAGGCTCCCAGTTTACATCGGGTATGTCTCCATACTGAAAAGTAAGGTTTCCCCTGAATTCATCCGAATTATACCTGAGTGAGAGTTGTGCAATATTTAATCTAAACTGGTCTCTGTAAGGGGACACGGACGGAAAGAACTTCGGGCTTGATGATTTGTCTGTATTGTAATTATAGTACGTATCGATAAAACCGTGAAGTTCAAGATTTTTAGGAAGAAAGGAAAAAAGCGAATCCTGAGCATTAAGATTACCGGATAAAATAAAAGAGATAAAACTAAAAAGAATAATTTTATGATTTTTCATAATGATAACAAAATACGAAAATTAGTCAAAATTAGTTCACCAAATATTTGTTACCATAATAAAAAACACCTTTAACTTGCGTTAAAGGTGTTTGCTTAGACATTCAACAAGAATAAAGAATTACTTTATTTTTTACTATTAGAGCCTCTACTTGAATTACTCGAGTGACTACTGCTGTTACTGCGGCTGCTATTGTGACTACTGTTGGAATTGCCGCTTCTGTAATTGTTATTGCTGTTGGAATTACTGTTTCTGTAACTGTGACTGTTGCTGGAGTTACTACTTTTATAACTGTTATTCGGGGTACTGCTTTTATAACTATTATTCGAGGTACTGCTTTTATAACTGTTATTGCTGTTAGTGTTACGGGTCTTTGTGGATTCTTTTCCTGTTGAAATCCAGCTTTGTTCTTTCTTTGTATTTGAATTTACGTTGGAATTATCTTTTTTAGTCCCTGATTCTTTTCGTGTATTATTATTTCCGTTACGTGACTTTGTCTTCCTTGTGCCCTGCTGTTTTACTGTCCCGTCTTTTTTTGTCTGCTTATTGTAATTATTGTTATTATAATTATTATTCGTTTTTACAGGGTCATTCTTTTTAGTACTGTTAATTATACTTCCGGTTTTAACATTTTTAAAGGTAACGTTTTTCTTGGATAAAGTTTCACCCGTCGATTGTTCAATATCTTTTCTTTTTGGACCTGAATTATATACTTCATTTCCGCTTGAGGTAATTTTTGCATCCGAGACTACCTGTTTGTTGTTCTTTAAATCTATGGTATTATTTTTTGTAATAGGTTTATTAAAATCTGTCTTATTTACAAAAGTCCATTTATTTGTAATGCTTTTTTGTTTAGGTGTAACAGGATGCGTTACTATAACACCGTTATGATATCTCCAGGGAGTCCTTGGCGAAATCGGATGCCAGCCTATATGATTTCTTGTATGGCACCATGAAACCCAGTTAGCTGCCCATCTGTGACCCGGCGACCAAACCCAGCCCCATCTGTGTGAGAACCACCATCTTCCATAGTGATAAGGAGCCCAGCCCCAATTATAATCGGATACCCATACCCAGCCGAATCTGCAAAATTCCCAGTGACCGTAGGTATAAGGATTCCAATCAACAAAACTAATACTTACGCTCGGACGCCACACGTAATCTGAAATTACATCTTCATCTATATCTACCGTCTCACTCATCTCTAAATTATCTTCACTGTCTATTGCCGATTTATCTGTGCTTATCCATTCACCGTCGCTAGAAAGGTCGTCATAAAATGTGTTAATATCCGCTGAATCCTCAGCCGGTTTTTCTATGATAACTTCTTCTTCCTGATTAATCTGACTATACGCTTTTCCGAAGAAGAGTAGCGTCAGTATGCTGAGAAGAACTACAATATTTTTTTTCATAATCGTGCTATTTAATTTAGCTACTGTAATATAGTATTTTTATTTTAATTGTCAAATGCTTTTTTTACCCCCTTATAGGGTAACAATATTTACATCCGGCACATACATATTTTTTATACACTATATATATTAGACAAGTTCCCGTCGATTTTGTTTAATAAATAACCAAATTTTAAAATAAAAAAAGCTTTTCCGTGAATAGTTACAAAGGAATCTCAATTCAGTTAAAATAAAAAAATATGTACTTTAATTTTGTTGCCAATTCCTTTGTAAACTTCACAAAAAAGCTTTAAAATTTGCTATTAAGTTATTGTGTTATTAAGTTATTCTAATTCTTCTGAATTTTCAAATCTTCAAATCTTCAAATCTTTTAATCTTACAATTTTATAATCTGTTAATACTCAAATCCAAATGTAAGCATTCCTTCTACTCTTTCATTGCCTTTGTAAAAAACTTTCAGTTCATTATCCAGTCTTAAGTAACGAGTTTCTGCTCTTATATATGCGGTTTCAACTGGTCTGTATTCACAGCCCAATGTAATACCGTTTCCCTTAAGCCAGTTATAAGCTCCGATATTTCCGCTAAGGATACCATCCAGGTCCTGATAAAACTCTCCTCTTACTGTAGCGCTGAACTTGGGATTGAATTTATATCTGGTGCTGACAAATGCTCCATATGAATAAGCCGACGCAGTTGAATCTGCCAGTTTTGATTTTTCCTGAATTCCCAAATCCAGACTGGCTACGATATCGATTTTTTTACAGGGTGCAATATTAAATATAAAATTGTTAAATATTCTTGTCTTTCCGTTTACTCCATCGGGCATTTCATTTCCTATTATATTATTATAAGATACTTTAAAAGCATCAAATGGAGTATAACCAAGCTGCAGTCCGAATGATTTATTTTTATTATTATCTTCGAAAAGATTATACCCGTTTATTATATGCAGGCAGGCCGAAAATTTATCGCTGAAATCATATCCTATTTTTACTCCGCTCTGTATAAAAGGTTCTACGTAAACAGGAAGAGAAAATGAACTCAGTACATTATTTTTCGGAAGTCCTTCTGCCCCGATGTGGGTTACAAAATATCCCGCATCAATCCAGAGATTTTTATACGGAGAATAACCTATATTTGCTTCCTGAATCATATCGAATTTTGTGACAGGTTTCCAGTTAACATCAGGAATATCGCCGTAATGAAGAATGAACGTGCTTCTGATTTTTTCAGTATTATACTTTAGCGATACTGCCGCAATATTCAACCTTATCTGATCGCGATAAGGTGAGATTAAATCCAGCACTCTCTGTTCCTGAAAAATATTCTTGTCGTTATCGTAGGCATAGTATGCATCTACGTATGTGCTTAATTTAAAATTCTTTAAGAAATCACTGAAATCTTTATCCTGTGAATTTGAAATAACGGGAAATATAGTAAGTAAAATAAAAATAATAAATTTGAACTTATTCATTCTAAAATTAGTTTTGTAAAAAACTCCATTATATAAGTACTCGTTCCCGTTTGTCAACGGGAACGAGAAAAATTTGAAATATTAGTAATGATTAACCAAGACCATCTGTATATGCATGTTCTCCATGAATTGTCTCATCCAACCCGAGATCTTCTTCTTCTTTTGATGTTTGTACCGGAGTAATTTTATTTATGATCCACAGCATACCAAAAGTGAATGCGAAAGCATAAATAGAACTGATTAAAATAGCTACAACCTGTTTATCAAAGAAAGTAGAATCTCCGTGAAGTAAACCGTTTGCACCATTTGCATTTACTGCAGTAGTCGCAAATATTCCCAAAAAAATAATCCCAATCATTCCACCTACACCGTGTACTCCCCAAACATCAAGAGCATCATCCCATCCCATTTTGTTTTTCCATGAAACAGCAAAATAACAGATAAGACCTGCAAGACATCCGATTATTACAGCCGATTTAGTAGATACATAACCTGCGGCAGGAGTAATTGTTGCAAGACCTGCAACTGCTCCGGTAAGAAGCCCTACAAATTTAGGTTTCTTTTCAAGCCACCAGGCTAAGATTAACCATACTATTGCAGCAAAGGAAGCAGCGATATCTGTATTTACAAAAGCATTAGCAGTAATTTGGTCAACTGCAAATTCACTCCCGGCATTAAAACCATACCATCCAAACCACAACAAACCTGTACCAAGAGCAATTAAAGGAATGTTATGGAATCCCGGATCTGCTGATTTTCGTTTCCCGAGATATAAAACCGAAGCAAGAGCCGCCATACCTGCGATATTATGTACAACTATGCCTCCTGCAAAATCTTTAACACCCCAGAGCCATAATAAACCGCCGCCCCAAATCATATGTACGAACGGGAAATAAACAAGAATTAGCCACATAGTTAAGAAAAGCATGAATGCTGGAAATTTTACCCTGTTTGTAAAAGCACCTGTGATAAGAGCCGGGGTAATAATTGCAAACATCATCTGGTATGCAAAAAACACAAGCATCGGAATACCTGCGTTACCGAAAATTGGAGTTGCGATTCCATTTACATTTGTTGTTACCAAAGAAGATGTGTTGATATCTATACCGTGCATAAAAGCCCAGTTAAAGTTACCAATAATTCCACCTAATAAATCGGTACCCTGAACACAGTTACCGCTGAAGCACATCGAGAATCCGAAAAGCCACCAAAGTACAGTGGTCCATCCCATTGAAACAAAACTTTGAATCATTATTGCAAGAACATTTTTTCTACCGACAAGTCCGCCGTAGAAAAACGCCAAACCGGGTGTCATCAGCATCACGAGAGATGTAGCTAACAACATAAAACCGGTATCGCCTGTATTCCAGGTAGGCATAAGTTATCCTCCGTTTAATTTATTATTTAATGAATAGAAGAGTGAATCCAAATACTGGATTCGAAATTGGAAAGTATAAATTGAAATATTATAGTTCAAAATGGTACATTATAAATCGCCTGCCCTCCGTGCAGAATTAAAAAATCTATGTAAAATAAAAAAAAGACTTACTATTTTCAATTCCAATTTAACAGCAAGTCTTTAATTTAATACCGGAAATAAGAGCGAAAATCACCGCTTAATACATCTGATAATTTATTTTCAATTTCTTAATTAAGTTTATTCTTATATTCTTCATCCTGAATTAATTTTTTTACATCAAGAATTAATTTTTCTGCTTCGCTAAATTCTTCCGCATCGACAAATTCCTCTGAATCCAGGTATGCTTCCTGTCTTCTGCCAAAAAGTGACAGCACTTTTCCGGTCATTAAGCCAAAAATAACGGCGGAAACCACAGTGATTAGTATACCCATTAATTGACTACCCGCATTCAATCCTCCTATTATAGGAATTGCAGCAAGTCCTCCGAATATACCCGGAAAACCGTGAAGATTAGTAACTCCGCAGGTATCAACAGATTTTAAGAACGTTTTTTGTTTATCCTGAATGACCGCAAAACCAACAGTCGAAATTGCTCCTGCAATAATACCAATTATCAATGCTGCTATATGACTCGCGTGGTCACATGTTGAACCGATAGCAACACCTCCGGCTAAAGCCGCATTAGCTATATCGGCAGCACTTATTTTACCTCTGATTAAAGTTGAAATTATATATGTAATAAAAGTTGAACCGCAAAGTGCAAGAAAAACATTAGTAATAGTATGAGGAATAAGTTGTATCGGAACAAGTGCCGCGCAGAAACTCGGCCAAAACACCCACAGAATCATACTCCCGAGCATTGAAAATTTGTCACTTGTTGCATCAGATTCAACCGGTTTTTCCATTTCTTTTTTACTTGTCATTGTAATTGCCGCACCGACTCCGAAAAATGCGCCAAATGCGTGAATAACTATCGAGCCTCCTGTATCTGCAATTCCCTGTGACATTATTCCCAGTCCGTTTCCGGCAACAATCCATTCGTTTAAGATGTAAAATGGTATAAATAAAAATCCAAGAACTATGTATTGATACATTTTCAATCTTCCCAGCAAAGCGCCTGCGGCTATTAACAAACTAGCGGCACCGAATTCCGCAAGTATAATTTTTTCTATTTCATTTTTATGATTTCCAAAAAAACTCAGGTCATCTACGAAAAAATATATGGGTACTGCCACACTGACCAGCAGAAATGTAGCAGTCAAAGCAGAGCGTCCGTATTTTTTCACGAATACCATTAAAAATCCAAAACCAACCATCAACATTGCCATGATATGTACGGCGCGCTCATATTTCTGAACATCTATAATAGAATTCGATATGTTATTCCCGGTTTCCTGTGCAAAACTTACCATAGAAAAACCAAGTAATAAAAAAATGGAAGCTGAAAGAAAGAAAAACAGTTTTTTTCTGTCCATAACTAATATTTAAAAGGTTTGATTAATTATCAAGTTGTTTATAGATTTGGCAAATAAGATACAAATAATTTTTCATAACTGTTTTAAATTAGTTAAAATAATAAATACATTAAATCTAAAAAAAAAGACTTACTGTAATTAGACAGTAAGTCTTGTAATTTCAATAATAAATTTTTACGGGAATATACCGAGATTCATATATGACTCCGAGATTTTTTCTATAGCCACAACGAATGCCGCTGTTCTAAAACTGTCTATTTTCGGATTCGATTTCCAGGTTTCCCTAATCTGGTGGTATGCTGTAATCATAGTGTCTTCGAGTCCCGAATTCACAAGGTCAACTTCGCTTGCTCCTTTTATTACCATGTCTTTTTGCTGTGAGGTAAGTGTGCTCTTTGTGAGTTTTTCTATTATATCTACAAAATTGCCGTGAGAAAACTCGTCATATCTTTTTTCCATTCTGCCGAATGCAACGTGTGATAGGTTTTTCAGCCACTCGAAATATGATACCGTTACACCGCCTGCATTTGCATACATATCTGCAAGTATCAGAATATTCTTTTTAAGTAGTATTTCTTCCGCTTCAGCAGTTACAGGACCGTTTGCCGCTTCGCATATTATTTTAGCTTTAATTTTATCTGCATTTAATTTAGTAATTTGATTTTCCAAAGCCGCGGGCACAAGTATATCACATTCGAGTTCGAGTATGTCATTTCCGTTTTTATAACCTTTTGTTTTTTTGAATCCGAGCAGTGAGCCCGAATCTTTTCTGTGTTTAAATGCTTCCTCGACATCGATTCCGTTAGGATCATAAATTCCTCCTTCTCTTTCTATCAGTCCTATTATATTGCCACCACCCTCCTGAATAAATTTAGCTGCATGGTAGCCCACATTTCCCAGTCCCTGAATAATTACAGTCTTTCCCAGCAAACCCTGTTTCAATCCAAGCTCTTTCATATCTTCTTTAACTTTGCAGGCTTCGCGGATTGCAAAAAATACACCCCTGCCTGTTGCTTCTTTTCTTCCGCCTATTCCCTGTTGTGCAATGGGTTTTCCCGTTACACAGGCAAGTGAATCGGTCTGGTTTGAATTAGAGAAATTAAATGTCATATAAGTATCCGCAATCCAAGCCATTTCCCGCGGACCCGTACCGTAATCGGGAGCCGGGACATCTATTCCGGGACCTATGAAATTCTTTTTAATGAGTTCTACCGTATAGCGACGGGTTATTCTTTCGAGTTCATTTGTTCTGTATTTCCACGGGTCAACTTTCACTCCGCCTTTACCGCCGCCGAAAGGAACATTTACAACTGCGCATTTGTATGTCATTAGTGCCGCAAGAGCCATCACCTCATCTTCATTTACCATAGAGCTGAAACGGATACCTCCTTTTACGGGAAGCATGTGATGAGAATGCTCGACTCTCCACGCATCAATTACTTCGTATTTATCGTCGTCGAGTCTCAGGGGAAATTTAAAGTGATAAACGCTGTTGCATATTTTTATTTGCTCGAGAAGACCTTTGGGGTGATCTGTATGCAAAGCGGCTTTATCGAAATATTTGCAAACATCTCCAAAAAAAGAATTAGTTTCCATTTTTAATAAAATTTTGATTTTAAATTTATGTGAAATTATAAATATATTCTAAATAAGTAAACGGAAAAAATCGTTATTTAATTTCAGAATTTTAAATAATTTAAGAGAAAAAATCAGAATTAAGAAGGCATAATTCAGATTCATTTATTATCAAAAGTTCTGTGAGTCATTATATTTCACTGCTGAAGATACAAATTACTGTATTTTTAAAAAATTTTAATGTTTTTATATTTGCATTTAAGAATAATTAATCCTTTCCGTTATGAAAAAATATATATTATCAAAGACAGCAGAAAATTTAATTGGTTCTGGAATCAGAAAAATTTCCGATGCTATTAATGCAAGAATAGAAAAAGGCGAAAAGATTTATAATTTCACAATTGGCGATTACAATCCGAAAGTCTTCCCGATTCCCGAAGGTCTGAAAAAAGAAATTGCGAATGCTTACAATGACAACCAGACTAACTATCCTCCGTCGGAAGGTGTTGCGAGTTTGCGAATTGCAATTTCAGAGTTTATAAAAGAAAAAGGCGGATTCGATTATAAGCCGAATGAAATAGTTATAGGAAGCGGGGCAAGGCCGTTAACTTATACACTTTTTCAAACATTAGTTGACCCGGGAGAAACTATATTGTATCCTGCCCCGTCCTGGAATAACAATTGTTATTGCCAGCTTGTGGGTGCAAATGCAATAGCAGTGGAAACCTCTGCTGAAAATGATTATGTACCGACGCGAAAAGATTTGCTGCCGTATATTAAAGATGCAGTATTGCTTGCAATGAATTCACCCTTGAACCCGTCAGGCACAGCATTTAAAAAAGAAGCATTGAAAGAAATCATTGACCTTGTAGTCGAAGAAAATATCAGGCGCGGTGAAAATAAAAAACCCCTTTACATTTTCTTTGACCAGATATACTGGATTCTTACTTTCGACGGAGTGAAACACATTAACCCGATAGATTTAAATCCCGCAATAAGAGATTATATAATTTTCATAGACGGGATATCAAAATGTTTTGCCGCAACAGGCGTAAGGCTTGGATGGGCTTACGGTCCGAAACCGATAATGGACAAAATAAAAAATATTCTTGCTCATATAGGTGCGTGGAGCCCGAAACCGGAACAGGTGGCACTAGGAAAATTTTTACAGAAGAAAGATGAAGTGAATAAATATTTCGAAGATTTCAAAAAAGAAATTGAAACAAGACTGAAAATATTCTATGCTGAATTCACAAACCTGAAAAAAGAAGGATACAATGTTGATGCAATTTCCCCGCAGGGTGCTATATATCTTACAATAAAACTTGATTTGAAAGGAATGAAAACAGCTGAAGGAAAAACACTGGAAACTGTCGATGACATTCTGCAGTATGTACTCGATGAAGCAAAGATGGCAATTGTTCCGTTTTATGCATTCGGTGCTTCGGTAAAATCTCCGTGGTTCAGATTATCTGTCGGAACATGCAGTGTTCAGGATGCAAATGATGCAGCACTTGCTTTAAGAAATGCATTGCACAAACTTAAATAACAAATCGGACAACTGCGGATGCAAAAAAGTTTTTTGAATGGCCGGTAATAATTTAATTATGCTCTCTGATTTTAGTTTTTAAGCGATAATTCTGAAGAAATATTATTTTAAGATAAACTTGAAAGTGTAAAGAATTTTTTCTTTACACTTTTTCTTTTTTATGCTTGCCCTGAAACACCCATCCACAGTGCATTAGCAGGCGGGCAAATATTTTAACATAATTTAAAAATATTCCCGGTTAATCTTGATTTTTTAAGTTGAAAATATTTTTTTCTTTTGCGAAAATCTTCTTGACAATTAGACTTATAATGTTATATTTGTGAAAACATTTTTTTATAAGTTAAAAATATTTTTTGAATTTAGCTTTAACATATAACGTTAAGAAAGAAATTGAAGAGCAAATAAGGTCTTCCGCAAAGGATTCTAAAAATTCCGCGACTCAAAAATATATCAATAAAGAGCTGGTGGAAAATTATCCCGAACGGTTGGATGATACATTTGCCGAATGGGATTCGATGGAAACTATCGATGCCGTGAAGAACGCACTTGAACTTGGCGGACATGAAGTTACTCATATTGAGGCAGATGATAACGCTTATAAAAAATTAAAAGATTTAAAACCCGATTTTGTATTTAATGTTGCCGAAGGTTTTTACGGTGCTTCGAGAGAATCCCAGATACCTGCAATGCTTGAGATGCTGAATATTCCGTTTACGGGAAGCGATTCGATTACGATAGGAATATGCCACGATAAATCAAGATGCAAGGAAATATTATCTTACTACAAAATACCGAACTCAAAATTTTTCATATCAAATATACAATTCGATACAAACAACTTAGAGTTTCCTAAATTCGTAAAACCATTACATGAGGGTTCGTCAAAAGGCATTTATAACTCATCTCTTGCAAATAATTTAAAAGAGCTTAACAACGAAATTGCAAGAATAAAGGAATGCTACAACCAGCCTGCACTCATAGAGGATTTTGTAAGCGGAAAGGAGTTTACAGTAGCTATGCTAGGCAACGGGGAAAACGTTAAGGTTCTTCCTGTAGTTGAAGTGAACCTGGACTTTGTTCCCGATGGATTTAACAAAATTTATTCCTATGAAGTGAAATGGTTTTTTGATACAAGAGAGAATCAACTGGATATTTTTACCTGTCCCGCAAAAATAAGCGAAGAAATTTACAGACGTATTGAAGAGGTTTGCAGGGAAGCTTATAAAGTTTTAAGGATAAGGGACTGGGCGAGAATCGATATCAGGCTTGATAAAAATAATATTCCGAACATTATAGAAATAAATCCGCTTCCCGGAATATTGCCTGATCCGAGAGATAACTCTTGCTATCCGAAAGCCGCAAGACATGCAGGTATGGATTACAATGCGATGATAAATGCAGTGCTCAATGAAGCAGTAAAACGAAATTCACAAGATTCATAAGACTGAAAATTGAAATGGTTTTATTTTATAAATAAATTAAGATTACAAAATACATAAATGAAAATAGATATCATATTTAATGACCCGACGCAATATTCCAAAGATAAAGTCTGGGATGACGGTAAAACAGATATAGATAAAGTTGATGAAGCAATCGATATGAGCGAATACGGAGTGCTCGATGAAATGAAATCAGTTCAGCGCGCATTGAAAGAAAGCGAACATGTTACAAAGATAGTTCCTGTTGCCATCGATATATATAAGCTGATTGATGAACTGAAAAGCGATCCGCCCGATATAATTTTTAATCTTTGCGAATCTGTTGACGGCGACCCGACTCAGGAAATGAATATTGCTTCGCTCTTTGAAATTCTGAAAATTCCTTATACAGGCTCGAGAGCATTAACGCTCGGTCTGGCATTGAATAAATCGAGAGTGAAAGAAATTCTGCATTATTATGGAATTCCTACAGCTGCTCATTACCTGTGCGCTAATGCAAATACATATAAAGACAACGGGTTTGATAAAGTAAAAGATAAATATCCATTGATTGTAAAACCTTCGAGGGAAGATGCAAGCATAGGAATCGAAAATAAATCGATTGTGTATAATGATACCGAACTGAAGACAAGAATCGAATACATACTTGATGTACACAAACAGCCTGCACTGGTCGAGGAATTTATCGAAGGCAGGGAAATAAACGTAAGTGTTGTGGGAAATTACAAATCAAGCTATGATGATTTGATAGTATTCCCGATATCCGAAATTGATTTTGCAGGTCTGCCTGAAGATTATCCGAAGATTGTAAGTTACAACAGCAAGTGGATGTATAAGACTGTTGAGTTCACCGGAACGAAAGCTGTATGCCCTGCGAAGAATATGTCACCCGAACTTGAAAAGCTGATTCAGCAGACTGCGAAGAAAGTTTATAACATTGTAGGTGCATCGGATTATGCGAGAGTTGATTTCAGGGTAAAGAATAATATTCCGTATGTACTCGAACTTAATCCTAATCCTGATATTGCATCGGATGTGGATGAAGATACAGGATTCACACGAAGTGGAAAAGCTTACGGATGGTCTTATGAAACACTGATACAGAATATAATTAAGTACGCAGCAGACAGATGGGGAATAAAAAAATAAAAATATGATAAGAAAATTAATAAATAGCGACAGGGATAAAATAGAAAAAATTCTGGTAGATACTAAGAATTTTAATGAGGATGAAATAAAAATTGCAATGGAGTTAATTGATGTATATCTGAGTATCGCAGACCAGAAGGATTATGAAATTTTTGTTGATGCAGACGGAGAAGTGGTAAATGGATATGTTTGTATTGGTCCAAGGCCATTGACGGTTGGAACATACGACCTGTACTGGATTGCCGTGAACCCGTTCGTGCAGGCAAAAGGCATCGGAAGCGGTCTGGTAAAGTACATTGAAGATTATTTAAAGGAAAAATCCACAAGACTTGTTTTAATAGAGACAAGCGGTAAACCAGGTTACGAAAAAGAAAGAAAATTTTACGAAAAAAATCGATATGATAAATTTGTTGAGATCAAAGATTTTTATAATGTTGGTGATTCACTTGTAATTTACGGAAAATATATTTTATAGATAAACTTTATAACGATTAAGTTTGTCTATAGATAGTAAGTAATGAAGTTAAAAAAAATATTTACAAATTAATTGAAGGAAAAACTTTATGGAACTTTGGCAGGAGATGATCAGACAGAGCATTCATTCTGTTGACCAGCTTGTTGAGAAGTTTAACATCAAGAGAGAGATTGCAGCTAAGCTTGATAAATTTTTTCAGGCGAGGATAAACCCGTATTATTTATCTTTGATAAGATACCCGGGAGACCCGATATGGCTGCAGTGTGTACCCGATGAAAAAGAGCTGGAAGATATTGATGGCCCTGAAGATCCTCTGAATGAAGATGATATGAGTCCGGTTCCGAATATTACTCACAGGTATCCCGACAGGGCATTATTCCTTGTCACTTCACAGTGCGGACTTTATTGCAGGTTCTGTACGAGGAAAAGAAAAGTGGGAAACTCAAACAAGATTTCTTTAAGGAATCTCGAATCCGCTTTTAACTATCTTGCGCAGCACACTGAAATATCGGACGTGATACTTTCCGGAGGTGACCCGTTAATGCATACTGACGCGATGCTTGAAAAAATCCTGATTAGATTAAGAGAGATAAAACATATACAGGTAATCCGTCTCGGTACGAAAATGCCATGCGTATTGCCTCAGAGGATAACACCGAAACTCTGCAATATGTTAAAAAAATATCACCCGATTTATGTTAACACGCACTTCAACCACCCGTGGGAAATTACAGAAGAAAGCACTAAAGCGTGCAATATGCTTTCGGATGCAGGTATTCCAGTCGGCAATCAGTGTGTTCTTATGAAAGGTGTTAACGATAATCCCGATACGATGAAGGAACTGATGAAAAAATTACTGGCGATAAGGGTGAGACCTTACTATATATACCAGGCAGATTTAACAAAAGGTGCAAATCATTTCAGAACACCTATTGAAGTCGGTCTGAATATTATGGATAAATTGAGAGGTCACATTTCCGGACTTGCGGTGCCTCAGTTTGTTATAGACGCACCCGGAGGCGGAGGAAAAATTCCGCTGCTTCCGAATTATGTTATATCACGCGATGAAGATAAAATTATTCTGCGCAACTATAAATACAATGTATATGAATATCCCGATGTAAGGGATGAATCTAAAGTTACGGAAAAAGATGTTTACCTCAGAAAACAAAAGAGGAGAAGGAAAGTTCTCGATGAAAAAGAACTGATATCGAATTTGAAAATACCCGTTACGAATAACTAAGGATTTATATCAAATCTGACTATAAAACGTTCAGCTTTTGCTGAACGTTTTTTTTATGTCCGAAATATAATTTATTATTTAAAGATAATTCTTAGTAAATTGTATCATGAAAATAATTAGAGACTGGCATATGACACATTATTATATTTTGTACAAAATAGTCCCGGGAAGAGATTATATTAAGGACGAATCAGAGATGTTTGAAAAATTCCAGCTTTATCATATGTATGGAAACTATATAGATAATATTACCTACGAAGTATGGTATGAACTCGAAAGCTACACACTGGAAAGCGTAATCGATATTTCCCGGAAGCTTGCCAAAGAATATGGCGTAGATTTTGAATACATTTCAAGCGGATTTGTTTATACACGCGAAATAAAGGCATTTTTCGGCACAAAAAAAGAATTTAAAAAGGAAAACGGGTAATCCCACTATTATATAGCAGGGATTCGGAACATGCAACCTTTTAAAACCCGTGTCGTCTCAATAATAAAAAACGAAAGGATAAAAAAATGGACAGATTAATTGAAGCAATGATTCCGATTTTCGCTATAATTTTCACGTTTGGAATCCCCGGAATCATCATTTTCTGGGTAATTTACTCAAAACACCGCGAAAGAATGAGACTTATAGAAAAGGGTCTCTCACCGGAAGACGTAAAAAACTACTTTGCAGGTGCAGAAAAAAAATACCACGGACCATCAGGCTCTTTGAAATGGGGAATATTATTCCTGTTTTTTGGTGCCGGAATATTTGTTGCTAATGTGCTCGAGCAAAAATTCGATTTCAATGACGGAATAACATTCGGAGTGGTCTTGTTATTTGTGGGTGCCGGATTTGTTACGTACTATTTACTAGCAAGGGGAAGAGTTCCAACATCGGGTGACGATTCAAAAATTTCAAACAATTAATTTTTATAACAATGAATAAATTAAAAATTAAATCGGGCGCAATAAGTTTTTCAAAGTTTTTTCTTGTTCTCATATTGTTTTCAGGGGTCTTGTTTTCAGGATGCAGTTTATTCCAGAAGAAATATGAGAAAACAGAGAAAAAGGAAATTACCGTAAGCACTGTTAATAAGAAAAAAGTCGTACTGAACAATACTAACGGTGATATAAAAATCACAAAAAGTCCGGTTGACAGTGTCCTGAGAGTAAAAGCAGAAGTCACTTACCGCCTTACAAAAAAGGAAATGGCTGAAAACAAAGACAGAATAAAATTTGAAGTAGATTCTGCAAGTGATGTGATAAAAATCAGTGCTGATTATGTAAGGGTCAAAAGAATAATTAACTTCGATATAAATCTCGGCACCGATATAGATTATGAACTGATTGTGCCGGATGGAATCGAAGTCAGTATAGATAATACAAACGGAGAAACTGAGGTATCCGAAATCAGCAATAAATTGGAAATAAATCAGACTAACGGCAAACTGAACCTGATGCATCCAACCGGTTTCATTACGGCCGATCTTACCAACGGAAAAATAACCGGCGACCTTGATTCATCAAAAGGACTTAACCTGAAAACAACAAATGGAAGTATAAGCCTTACTTTAAGCAGTACCTTTTCGGGAAAGTTCAGAATGGAAACCACGAACGGGAAAATCACGAAAAAGGATTTTGATTTCAGGGATGTGAACGATGACAAGAAGCTTTTCAGAGGTACGCTTGGCAACGGTGATGCGGATATCAGGCTCGAGACCACGAACGGAAAAATAACGTTAACTAAAAAGTAATCCAGAGGGTTTATAAATTAAAAGAGCAATGCAGGATTCAGACGAAGACATAATAAAGAAAATTCAAAGCGGGGACACAGAGTCCTTCAGGGAAATTGTCGGGCGGTATAAAGACCGGGCTTTTTCCCTTACGCTTAAGATTCTGAAAAATCATTATGAAGCCGAAGATTCACTGCAGGATGCTTTTCTGAAACTTTACAAATCCATAATAGAAAATAAATACGAAGGCAAGTCGAAGTTCTCAACATATTTTTATACGATTACTTACAATACAGCAGTTGATTACTACAGGAAGTACAGGGCGAAGAGTTTTAATATTACTTCCATAGATGTAACGGATGCGAATTACAAAGAAGGCGACGAGCTTACGAAGTACTTCGATGAATCCAAAATCGACGACAGGCTTTACATAGAGGATTTAAATCTGAACACCGAGAAAAATGTACTGAGCGCCGAAATACAAAAGATTGTAAACAAATATATCGAAACGATACCCGAGCATTATTCCGTGATACTTACGATGTTTTACGTGAACGAACTGAGCCAGAATGAAATATCAGAATTGCTTTCTTTGCCTCTTGGTACTATCAAGAACAGGATATTCAGGGCAAAGGAAAAACTGAAAGAGGTGCTTTTAAAGAAGTATCCTGTCGAAGAATTACTGGAGTATATTTAAAAGTAATACTTTTAAAAAAGGAAAATTAAAATGTCAGAAGAAATAGAAAAATATTTAGAAATAAAAATAGCAAACTCGCTGCTTTCGAGTACATCCGATTCGTTTTCCGACAAGCTTATGAGGGAAATTGAGATGAGCAAGGAATTCGAGAGAGAGGATAAGAAAGTAAGCAAATCCGCCAGGTACATACTGTCGGGGTTTATAATTCTCATCCTGTCTTTTGCATTTTCGATTTCATATTACCTTTCATCGCAGCTCGAACAGGAAAACAGTGCAATCAGCAATGAATACGGCAATGCAGGAAATTACATAAACGGATTCTTTACAAAGATGTTTTCCTTAGTGGGGATAACATTTTCAAAAGAGTTTTTCCTCTATGCAATAATGATAACCGTATTTATAGGAATCTTTTCGTTTGCGGATAAGATGCTATTTAAGAAAAGTATTAATAATTAGAAGCTAGAAGCTATCCTCCACGGCGGACACAAAGAACGTGGAAGTTAGAAGTTAAAAGCTAGAAGTTAGAAGTTAGAAGTTAGTAATATTCCACTTACCGCAATAAAAATCTATTCACAGGGAAGTGATTTTAAAAGTGTTATACTTTTGTTATACTTTTGTTACACTTCTTCATTTTTGAATCAGAAACTACATTTTTTAACCTCTTTGGAATTCCTTTTTAACAATCAGGTGAACTTTTTTTGACCGTTTTGGGCTAAAGGTGAAGTTTTTTCTTCACATATATTTCCTCTTTATCAAATTGAGAAAAGGCAAAATATAAAAGTGAAAATGAAAAGTGTTTAAATTTTGTTCAACGTTTGTTCAACTTTTTCGCAAAGTGAGACCGATATGTCAAAGAACAAAATTACCCATATTAATATATGGTATAATAAGAGAAAAAGCAAGGGGGAAAGGAAAATATTAATCACAATAATATTGAAAAGTAATTAATAAATTATATCTATATGTGTATTAATATTTTAATTTCACATTAACATTAATTAAGGTAAATTAAATTAATAGAGTATTTTAATTTATGGTTGATGTTCATACTAAATCTGTAAGAAGTTATAATATGAGTCGTATCAAATCAAAAGATACTAAACCTGAATTAATAGTAAGAAGATTTCTTTTCTCGGAAGGATTTAGATATAGACTTCATGATAAAAGACTTCCCGGTAAACCCGATATTTATCTTCCAAAATTTAAAACTGTAATATTTATTCATGGTTGTTTTTGGCACGGGCATAAAGGATGTAAATATTTTGTAATTCCAAAAACCAGGACAATCTGGTGGAAAAATAAAATCTCTATTAATAAAAATAACGATAAATTGAATCAAAAAAAACTGAAGAATAGTAATTTTAAAGTTATTACTATTTGGGAATGTAAATTAAGAGTAAACAAATTGGAAAAAACATTTATAAATTTAATAAATAAAATAAAGCAATAATATTTTGAAAGAAAACAAAGAATATACTTTTATCGATTTATTTGCCGGAATTGGCGGTACAAGATTAGGATTTGAGAAAGCTGGATTCAAATGTGTCTTTAGTTCAGAATGGGACTTACAATCACAAAAAACCTATAATGAAAATTTTGGAGATATACCATCCGGTGATATTACAAAAATTAAAACAGAAGAAATTCCAGATCATAATGTTTTAGTTGCGGGATTCCCCTGTCAACCTTTTAGTATAGCAGGTGTATCAAAAAAAAACGCACTAGGAGTAAAACATGGATTTGAAGATTTGACTCAAGGTACATTGTTTTTTGAAATAAAAAGAATTATTAAAGATAAAAGACCTGATGCGTTTTTACTAGAAAATGTTAAAAACTTAAAGAACCATGATAAGGGAAAGACTTTTAAAGTTATTATGAATACATTAATTGATGATTTGGGATATGATGTTACTTATAAAGTTATAAATGGATTTAATTATGTACCTCAAAACAGAGAAAGAATTTTTATTGTTGGATTTAGAAAATATACAAAATTTAATTTTCCAATATATAATCCTTTTAAAAAGCCAGTAATTAAGACTATTTTACA
>Ga0224522_1000107_pt1 | contig 42350 bp, 38 predicted proteins | sample CFST25metaG_FD_182733 | JGI IMG/M metagenome (GOLD analysis project Ga0224522, IMG submission 182733) | Peat soil microbial communities from Stordalen Mire, Sweden - C.F.S.T25 | ecosystem: Environmental > Terrestrial > Soil > Wetlands > Peat | place: Sweden: Norrbotten County, Stordalen Mire...
GGGCAGGTTGAGCATGGAAAAGACTTGTTGGTAAATGGCTACTTCCAGGCTGGTAAAATGCGGCCCGCCTACCAGCAAAATGACCCCGAAACTGGTGAAGTCGAACAGGAAAACAAGTAAAGTGGCCGCCAAAAGCGATGGCCGCAGCAAAGGCAGGGTAACCTCGCGCAATGTCTGCCATTGGGTGGCTCCCAACACCCGTGCGCTGTGTTCCCAGCGTGCGTCAAGCTGGCTCCAGGCGCTGCCGACCACTCGGATGATGATGGTGGTGTTGTAAAACACGTGCACCAGCAAGATGGCTCCCAGCGTGTTCATAAACGTGATGGGAGCAGCATTCAGGTGAAAGAGGTTCATCATCCCCAGGTTGACCAACCCCCGTGCGCCGAGCAGGGCATTGAATCCGGCCGCGGCTACCACTGTGGGTAGGATGAAGGGAATCGTAGTCAGTACCTTGAGCAGAGATTTTCCGTGAAAATCGTAACGGCCGAACAGGTATGCCGCCGGTAGGCCAAGCAGCAGCGTCAGCAGCGTGGAAAGGGCAGCCTGCCAGGTTGTGAACCACAGGGGACCGGTGATCTGTTTGAGGTCAATGGATAGCGCGGCGTTCGCCAGCGCAGCCTGAAAAGCAGTCCATAGAATCCGGCCCAGCGGCCAGAAAAAGAAGACAGCCACAAAGAGGAGCGGGATCCCCCATAAGAAGACAGTCTCGCGAAAGGGAGATCCCGTTTTGGCCGGGCGCAGGGAGTCGCCGGTTGACCTCAATGCAGAACAGCCTCAGTCCAGGCATTAATCCATTGATCCCGGTTCGCAGCGATCGTCTCAGGGCTGAGCGTGGCTGGTTTGGAGGGTATTTGCGAGTATTTAACAAATACATCGGGGAGTTTCGCAGAGGTGTTTACCGGGTAAACGTACATCTGCAGGGGCATGTCTTCTTGAAACTGTTGGCTGAGCATGAAATCGACGAATTTTTGAGCCAATTCCAGATGCTTGGTTCCTTTGAGAATGCCCACGAACTCAATTTGCCTGAAGCACATGTTGTCGCCAAGCAAAGAAGCCGTCGGAGAGTCGGTTACCGGAGTGGTGGCGTAGACAACCTCGGCTGCTGGGCTGCTGGCGTATGAGAGCACCAGCGGCTGAGCGCCTTTACCTGAGGAGCCGCTGAAGTTTGTATAGTAGGCGGTCTCCCAATCATTGACCACTACCAGTCCATTGTCTTTGAGCTGCTTCCAGTAATTCAAATAACCATCCGGGCCGTATTGGGCAATCGTAGCCAGCAGGAAAGCCAGACCGGTCGATGAGTTGGCCGGGTTCTCGACTACCAGTAGATTCTTGTAGTCAGCTTTGGTGAGGTCGGTCAGGCTTTGAGGAACGGGTAGATTGTGAGAACTGAAATAAGCTTTATCATAATTGATGCATACATCCCCATAATCGACTGGCAGCGCCTGGTTGGTGCTGTCCAGTTTGAATTCTGCGGGGATAGAGGTCAGCAGCGGAGAGGCGTAGGCTTGATAGATACCAGATGCCAGCGCCCGTGAAAGGAATGTGTTATCCACACCGTAAAAGACATCCGCCTGGGGTGTGTCCTTGGTCAGGATGGCCTTGTTAAGCGCCGCGCCTGCATCCCCGCTTTTGACGAAGACGAGTTTGACGTTATTGGCTTGCTCGAAAGCCGCGATAACGGATTCGCTCGCGGCAAATGAATCGTGGGTCATGACCGTTAATGTGACTGGCCCTGAGGGCTGTGCCTGGCAGGCACTGAGTGCCAGACTGAATAAACAAAGTACCAGAATAAATGAAATAACTTTGGTTTTCATATTCATTGCTCCATGAGTGAGAGTGGGTTGTGAGTGTGTACGCACAGCAACTCACCGTTGTTGATGCTGACAGAAGCTGTAGTGGTGTTCATTACATTGCTGATCCCGCGGGTTTCTTCAGGGTAGAGCGTTTCGCCGCGCAGGGGATAGGCCAGATTCTCGGTGACTATACCGGTGACGACTCCCCATAAAGGCAGCAGCGAGACCACATCCCCAGCCTGGCCGGTAATTTCAGCCTTGCCGCGGATGAGAAAGACTTCCTCGTTGCCGTCCTCAAAGCGGACGTTGGATGCCTGTAGTTCTGCCAGACGCAGCAAAGAGAGATTTCCCAGAGTTTGGTCCAATCTTCCGCCCAGACCGGCCACAATTATGATTTCTTTACAGCCGAGTTTTTGTGCCGCTTTCAGCGCCAGCTCCAAATCGGTTTCATTCTTCGCTACCGGGTAGCGTTCGATTTGACTGCCGTGTGCGCTGGCCCATTCGACCTGTTCAGCAGTCACTGAATCAAAGTCACCGATCAATAACTGCGGTACCAGTCCGAGCGCCTGCAGATGATTCAAGCCGCCGTCCGCGGCAATCAGAACATCATCAGCCGATAGGGTCGTTTTTAGCCAGTCGGATTGGGCTAAAATTCCATTTGCAAAGATAAAGGCTCGTTGATTTGACAATAAAAAACCCTCCACGGGGGAGGGTTAAGGATGACGACTGTGATGAAATCCCTCCGCCGGCATAATCCGGATCAGGTGATGCGGGTCGAGGACTTGGCGTCCTCCTCTCAGCCCGGCGTTTCGGGCTCCCCGTTCTATGTAATTAAGCGCAGTATAGACCCGTTGAGGGTGAAAGTCAAGCGGAATTTGCAAAGGGGATAAGTTCGTATTTTTGTCCCGAAAAATAGTAAAATGAAGCATTGTGATAAAGGACTGCGTATGAAACCTAAATGGTTGTTATTTTGTCCCCAATCCCCGGCCACCCCTTCAAGCCCGCGAGTGATGGTCTGGCGCCGCATGCATTCCGCCGGTTCATTAGGCCTGGATAACGGGCTGTGGGTCTTGCCGTATTCTGAAAATAATATCAAATTTCTGCAAGAGATTGCTGACTATCTCAAAACCCAGGGCGGAACCAGTAAAGTATTCCAGGCGGATACGCTGGACGAGAAAACAGAAGCCGAAATTCTTGAAGGCTTCCGCAAAGATCGCGCCCAGGAGTATTACGAACTCAAGGAACAGAATCTCTTTTTTCTAAGTGAGATCGAAAAAGAGATCAAGGGGAAGAATTTCAGCTTTGCGGAATATGAAGAGAATGAACAAAACCTGGTCAAGCTGGAAGTTTGGTACGAGAAGATCAAAGCTCGCGATTTCCTGGGGGGCGATCAGGCAACGGATGCAGTGGAATGGCTGGAAAAATGCCGCCAGGCATTGCAGCAATTTGCCTCGGAAGTCTCAAGTCACGAGGGGTTTAATTCACCCGGCAGCCAGGAGTAGATGCAACAGTCAACAGAAAAATCATCCGGTAGGTTGAAGCGCCTACCGGATAGTAATTCATTCAAGAGCTGAAATCCAGTTTTTATTTTCGATCTTGCATTAATTTCTGCGCCATCAACGCGCCGTCGCGGATGGGCTCATACCCCGTGCAGCGGCACAGGTGCTTGTTAAGCGCATTCTCAAGCTCGGACTTAGTGGCGTTGGGGTTGTTTTCAAGCAGGCCGTATAACTCCATGATGATGCCTGGAGTGCAAAAACCGCACTGCACGGCACCCGACTCGGAGATTGATTTCTGGATGGGATGCAGTTCCATGCCTTTCGCCAGACCTTCGATGGTCAGGACCTCAGCGCCGGCTACTTTGCTGATAGGTGTGTTGCAGCTTTTGACAGCTTTGCCGTTGATCACGACGGTGCAGGTGCCGCAGGTGGAGTTATCGCAGCCGCGTTTGGTGCCGGTTAAATTCAGCTCTTCGCGCAGAAGGTCGATTAAAAGCATTTCAGGTTCTGCGTCCACACTCATGGGTTTGCCGTTTAAGGTGAAGGAAATCTTCTCGCTCATTTTGTCACCTGACCTTTAGTCTCGAGGGCTTTTTTCATCATTTCTGGCGTGACCGGGATCTCGAAGAAATCGACCCCGGTTGCGTCGTAGATGGCGTTCAAAATAGCGGGAGCCGGCCCGATGACCGAGTGCTCGCCAATTCCGCGCGCGCCAAAAGGCCCGATGGCATCCGGGGTCTCGACGAATTCCACATCCATCTCGGGCGCTTCTTTGTAAGTAGGTAGGTGGTACTTATAGAAGTGCGGGTTGGTGATCTTTCCTTCAGGGCTGTAGTCCACTTTTTCATAAAGCGTCGCCCCAATTGACATCAGCGCACCGCCCATGACTGAGCCGCGGATTTGCTTGGGGTTGATGACCTGCCCCACATCGAAGACAGAGGTGAATTTGTCCACGAAGATCTTGCCGGTCTTCTTCTCGATGCAGATTTCGGCAGCCTGGACACCAAAGGTGTAGGAGACGCCGCAGGATCCCTGACCATTCTTGTCGGGGTTGGAGTAGCGCGGCAAGCGGGCATCCGAAACGGATTGAGCCAGTTCGCCAATGGTGATGCCGTCTTCGGTAATGTAGCCGCGGTTGATGTCTTTGACGGCAACACGGATATCCGGGTCGTTGCGCAAATAAACTGAATCTCCATCGTATTCCAGATAATCGACGTCTGTCTTGAGCACCTGGGCGGCAGTGGCTTTGAGGATGGCAATGAGTTTATCGGCGGCGCGGATGATGGCGCGGCCGCCCTGAGTGGTGAACATGGAGCCAATGGTTTGCCATTCATAGGGTGAGAACTGAGTGTCAATTTCAGTGTACACGCGCACTTTCTCAGGTGGAATCTTGAGTGCTTCGCCTGCAACCTGGCGGATGACCGTGCGCAGGCCCTGACCGACTTCAGCGCCGGCCATGACGACCGAGACACTGCCGTCGATGTTCATTTTCATGTAGCAGCCTTTGGTTGAGAAGGGAGCACCCTTGGGGGATTTCATGACGGCGGCAAAACCGCGTCCGTAATAGAAATTTTCGTCTTCGGCGGGTTTCGCTTTGGTATAAACCTTCTTTTTGACGATCTCGGCGCATTTGTAAATGTTGCCGTGGGTTTTCCACATCTTTTCGCCAAGCGCATTTACTTTGCCTTCGCTGAGGAAGTTCTTTTCGCGTAATTCCCACGGATCCATCTTGAGCTTGCGCGCCAGCATATCCATCATGCGCTCGGTGGCGAGCTGGGTTTCCTGGTGGCCGTAGCCGCGGTAAGCGCCAACTGCAGGGGTATTCGTATAGACGGTATACCCGGTCAAATCGCAGTGAGCGAATTCATAGGGACCGGTGCAATTGTGGGTGGCGGCCATGGTGACGTTTACCGGAGTATCCGCATAAGCGCCGCCTGAGTGATAAATCTTGGCCTCGATGGCAACCAGTTTGCCGTCTTTTTTGGCGCCGATCTTCATCACGGTACGGATGCCGTGGCCGAGCAGGGTGGAGGTGTAATCTTCCTGCCGGGTGGCGACCCATTTAACCGGATAGCCGGGCACAAAGCTGGCGATCCAGGCGACGGTTTGCTCGACGGTGATGTCGGATTTGTAGCCGAAGCAGCCGCCCACGTCGGGGATGTGCACGCGCACATCTGAGACGGGTACGCCGTAGGAGGTGGCCAGGTCTTCACGAATGATGAACGGACAGATGGACGATGACCACGCTTCGATCGTATTGTCTTCTTTAAACCAGACGATGGAGCCATGCGGTTCGATGGCACTGCACGATCCGTGCGGGAACATGAACTCGCCCTCAAGTATGACCTCAGCGTCTTTCATGCCGTCGGCACCTTTGCCTTTGACCAGGTGATATTCGTTGGCGATATTGGTGCCGGGTTTGGGCATCAGGGTGGGCAAGTGCCAGTATTGCCCGTTCTCCTCATGGATCAGGACGGCGCCGGGTTTCATGGCGTCGAGCGCGTCCACATAAACGGGCAGGGGAGCGTACTCCACTTTGATCATGCGCATAGCGGCTTCAGCATGAGCCAGCGTGTCTGCGACCACCGCCGCCACCGGTTCACCGATGTAGCGTACCTTTTCGACGGCCATGGGGACCAGGTCGCGGATGTTATCGCCGTAATGATAATGACAGCCTTTACCGGTCACCACTTTAACCACACCGGGCATCTTCTCGGCGGCAGAAGTATCGATTTTCAGAATTTTCGCGTGCGCATACTCGGGACGCAAGATTGCCGCGTGCAGCATTCCCGGCAGGCGCACATCATCCAGGTAGATGGCTTTACCGGTAACTTTACTGATGGCATCCGGGCGGTTATAACTTTTCCCTACATACTGATATTCCATGACTTCTCCTCACTTGATGAAGAAAAATAGTACAGAGTAGTGACAGAATACCCCCATGCGAAAACAGGGGGCAATATTCATCTTAAATTATACTTTTTTACCATCGGATCGTTGATGCTTTTAATCATCTCTTTTACGACAAAAATCCCTTTTGAAATGAAAATCAGATGCGCCTCAGCGGGCGTAATTGAGAATGAGCGGGGAAGTGGCAATCGTGATCAGATTGATCACAAACTGGCTGCCGCAAAAAAGCACGACGATTCCCCAGGCGGCTTTTGACACGCCGGGTCTGGAGAAAAATTTTGTCAGCGCCGAGTTTTCCCGGTTTCCACTCAAGAAAGGAAGCATGAAGGCGGCCGGATAAAGCGGAATCAGTAATTCCATCATGTACCAGTAAGATTTGACTGCCAGAAAATTAACCATGAATACCAGCACCGTCAGGCACCAGGCCAGGATCATGGTTGACAGCAGTTTTTGTTTACCCCAGATCGCGCTCAAGATTAGGCAGGCGAAGCTGAAGTAGAAAAAGTAACTGCGCAGATAATAATCTTCGAAAAAACGCATCCAGGTGGGGAAGTCTTTGGCATAGACATCGTCTGATCCGGCTTCGGCGTAACCCACCGAACGGTTGGCCATTTGCCCTTTCAGGCTGGCAAACCACTCTCTGGCAACCGAAGGCACAAGCAGCCCCGGATCAGAGATCACGATCGTCACCAGCATCACCAGCACAAAACCCGTGCCGAGCAGAATGGCTTTTTTGGCCGGAAGCGTTTTACGAGCGAGACCCCAGATCAGGTATACCGCGACGGCAAGGAAGAAGAAAAGCCCCCATAGTTTGATGACCACGGCCAGGCTGCACATGACTGCTGCCAGATAGAAATTCTTCTGGTAGCGGAATTGGTCGCGCTGCAAGAAAAACAGGGTCAGGACGATCAGCAGCAGGATGACAGCATCGGGGTGCAAAAAGCGGATGTCGAATTTCACCAATCCTGGAACGGTGAGCAGCAGTGTATACAACGTGACCGACTGCCATAGCGAGCGGAAACGCGTCACCATAAATACCAGCAGGAAAAGCGCCAGCACGATCGGTAAAACGTTGATAAACTGGCGCAGCAGGAATAGGTTGAGCTGGAGATGCGTGCCAAAGTCGGGTCCCAATATGATCCGTGATGGCAGCAAGATGAGCGCACTTAGCGCCACATAAGGGTGGCCGTAGACGTTGTTTTCATTGATCATCACATGGTAGACCGAGGAAGCAAAGGTATCCCCTTGGGTGAGGGTCTGCACCACGACGGGATACTGGACATCCTCGTCGATGCCGCTGGAGAAGCCTTGCGCCGGACCGTTCCAGCCCCTAGCGTTGAGAGGGATGAAAACACAAAAATAGACCAGCCCGATGGCTGCCATAATCAGGAATACTTTTTGCTGGGTACGGGTAAACGAGCGCCATTTATTGCGCAGGCGCCGGGTGAACGGGACGATTTGATCCGCGTAAGTGATGCGCAGCATCAGCCAGGCTTGCAGGCAGATCAGCGCCGCCCACAGGAATATGGGCCGCAGGAAAGGTGGAAAAGCGATGAAGGTGAGGAAAAAGAATTCGACGGCAGCGACGAATCCCCAGAAAAAGACCCCCTGAGCCAGATGCAGATGTTTCTTCTCAATCAGAAAGCGCTGGCTGGCCTGCAGCCAATTTTCACCGGTTTCGGCGCGGCGCAGGCTGCTGAATAGCAAAATTACGCCAACCGCGATCAGCAGCAGCATGCCCGCTGCCAGGAGCAGGCGCGGCGCGGACTGGTGCAGTAACCTGGCGCTGCCCGATTCGGAGGGGATGGAGAAATAGTAAGCCAACGCCCCTAATCCTTCGATCAGGAAAAGCAGGAGAAAGGTCTGGATCGTTTTAAGCTTCATGGCTGCCCTGAGTATAACGAAGATTCTTTGTGAACGCTGAAATTATACCTGAATGTTCATGAAGATATTCGCCGGCTTTTAAATCTCGCAATTCAGAATAAGTTATGATAGAATGCAAACACAAAAGAAAGATGAAGGGGCGCGTAGCTCAGCTGGTTAGAGCGCACGGTTCACATCCGTGAGGTTCGTAGGTTCGAGTCCTATCGCGCCCACCTAAAACACCCGAAAGGGTGTTTTTTTGTTTCCCAAATTAGGGAGGTCCGTAGGTTCGAGTCACCTGCCCTCCGCAGGAGGGTATCGCGCCCACCTTGAAGAGATACTCTGTGTAAGGATGTCTTTTTTGTTGCGCCTTGGGTTAGTACTGCGAAAGTGAGGATAGTTCATATCCGTGAGGTTCGTATGGTCGAGTCACCTGCTCTCCGCAAGAGCATATCGCACCCACTTCGAATATATGGTGGTTTTCTCAGCTGTCTATCCTTAAATATAGAGGTTTGAAAATCAGGCCGTTACGGTTTTAAGATTATCCATGTGGTCTGTTTTGCTGTCTGCATACGGTATTTGTAACTCATAACAAATTGAGTAAAATCTGCTCTGCAGTTTTTGAATCCTGGTTGGCTATGCCCGTCAAGACATGGGACTTTCCGCCAATATCAACTACTACCAGCGTTCTGGTAATCCCCTGGGTTTTGATCGAAGCGATTTGTTTTATGGGTATCATTTCTATGTTCGACCCCATAAGTCCACCAATCTTTCTAACTTCGATACGGTTCGGATAGATCGTAAATGATGAACCCGGGAATTTCTTTTGAAAAAGAATCTTTGAATTATCTGGTTGATCTGACATACAACCTCTTAAAAAACTGATTGGTTTTTACCAACCTTCTGGTGCTAAGTTTATCCAACATCGGCAACCGGCTTCACAGGGTGGAGCGAATATTTTCTTTTCATCGTCAAAGTATCCTTCAATCGGTACGCGTTTCCCTTTCAAACTTGCGCACCTGGGACAGACAAAATCGTCATTCTCGGTTTGCCATTCTTTGAGCATTTTTATTGTACTGCTTCCCTTTTGAATCTCTCTTGCTTGCTCAATTTCTCCATAAGCAGATGCTCTGGTTATCTCGGTTCCGATTAAAACTGTTGAAGATTCTTTAGAAAATTCTTTTTCAAGAAGTTTAGCTGCCTGACCTAAATTTAATCCGTCCACGTAAAACGAAACAACAGCATCTTGCAAACATTTCTTTTGCTTTCTTGAAAAGTTTGGATAGGCTTCTCCCGTGTGCTTTTTGGCCCAATCAGCCGCTGGTTTGTTGTGAATTTTTTCTATTTTCATTTTCCCATACGATTCGTAAAAGTATCATTTTCAGGAATGTTTAATATAAATATTTTAGCATGATTGTCAAGTAAATTGCTCAAGGGGCTTTATTAGGCGAAGCAGAATACTGCGTAGCTCGTTACGCCGGTTCATTGCATTAGAGGCGGCTGACGTTCTTGTGATTCCGTAATACCGCGAGAGCTTGCTCCGGGGATAGCCTGAGCAAATCCGCCGATATTTATTGTTCAGTTTGACCTGAACCCAAAAGGTGTAAGGCTCACATCTGTATTGGAATTATCCCCTAAAAAGAAGTTCTGTTTTACACCGTAGATTTACAGAGATAATTATTGATCGAAAAATCACAAGTTCTTTTGGCGCCAATGGAACAATTTGTTCCTTATTACAGGTAACGTTCGGTTAAGTATTGGACATATTCAGGGTGTTCTTGCCTGTAATCTTTGGCCAAAGTAAGAATTAACTCTTGATATGTCATCGCTTGAAACAGAATGCCATCAGCACTGGTTATCTCGGCGAACTGCCCTATTTCTTCTCTGTGTTTTGCTCCTTCTGTACCGAACGCATCATACCAAAGGTAGAGCAGCTTAAATCCTTGCTTACTATTGCTGTGGCTTTTTAAACCCAGAATATGCTTGATTAATTGAGCGGTGTGAAGATAAATAAACTTTTCATCGTTGGGGCTTATCGACTTAGCAAATTCATATAAGTTGGGGATATCTGACCAGGCTAATGGAAGAGTTAAATAAGCAGGCGCTAAGCCACTATGTCCCTCCGAACTATACGCTTCAGAGAATTTACACTCGACTGCAAAAAGTCCAAACTTGGACAAATCTGAGTTATGAATAACAATGTCAATATTGGGCGGGAAGTGATTCGGTATACCAGTTGAGTATTTATCCTCAAAGACAATTTTCTCCGAGACATTGCTTGCTTTGTCACAGAAGCCACAAGCGGCTGCAATCACAGGTACCTGACCAAGTCTTTCCCAATACTGGAAGACGTTCACCCCCAAAGCTGATGATGAATGTACTGCTTGCATTTTTGCTGGACTATCCGGGTTACCACTTATTTCATTCCCATTACCTTGCTCAAACCTTGAACGAACAACAGGGTGCAACGGTTCAAACAGGTTTTGATTGAGTTCTCGAGTATATGCTGGACGCCCTCGTTCACCTTTACTACCAATTAGGTCTATTCCTTGATTCAGAGCCCATTGAATTTGCTTAGAAATGATATATTCGTATGCTTTCATAATAGTATGGTTCCTCTCTTATACATGTTCATTGGCATTTTATTATTAGCTCAGTGGGTTTGGAAATCACAACTCTCTTTATCCCATTAAATTTATAGCTTTTGCAGCAGATTTCTCTACCCACGATTTGTGGACTTCGTACCAAACCGGAGATGACTGACCAAGCTTTCCAATTTGCCTGGGGTGAGCAAGAGGTAAAACGTTTATTTTGTAATCACCCAGATGTACTTCATGTAGTTTCCCATACGATGTGACATCGTTACCAAAGTCCGAGAGTTTATTCCAGCGATTATCGCAAAAGGAAAGAAACCATTCAATGGGCTTATCACCAAGAACTATCAGAACCTTAGCCTTTGATTCGATAATTTCGTTTAAAATTTCTCTTCTTCGTTTTTCATCTGAAAGTTCATAGGGAACGGGTGGTACAGTGGGTCTGGGTAATCCAAATTTCTCAGCAATAGGTAAATAATCTCGTTCAATAGCTTTTTGTTGGAAAGGGTTTACGCAACTATGAGGCACTAAATCGCATAACCATGCATTTTGACGGTCCAAACCCATAGGATTCAGAATCAAATTATCCAAAGCTTTACCTGAGGGGCCATTCAAGTTTTGCGCAGCAGGAACAAGCCTACCTAATTCTTTAGGAATCGGTATTGTTTCAATAATCGATTCTGTATTATCACCTTTCCAAAATATATATGGCTCACTTGCAACGGCTAACGCAGTTATAACCAACCCATTTCTTGCATTCTCCCAACGGGCATGGACAGCACTTGAATAAACACCCAAAACAAAAACATCTTTTGGAGTGCGGTCAGTTTGCACAACCTCTTGAACAGGTAAACCAAATGGAAAAGTGCCTATATATTTCATTGGCTATTTCCAGAATAATTACCAGATGAAATAAATAAATACATCTTTTGTTCTTTTAGTTCCACTGGTTGTTTCTCGTTTGAAATATAACATCTCATCATAGACCCCTCTAAAAATCCCACATAACTTTCAACTGCTACTACCAAGTCTTTGCATTATTTCATTTTGTATCCGATGCATATCTCTGGAATCCATATCATACCTTTAAATTTGCCTGTTTGTTAATTTAGGTATGGGCTATATTGATAAATCGAAATCCCAAAATACTGCTAAAACATCATGCGATTTTTTGAAAAATTATCCGCGAATTCATTCTGACTTATGAAATAATTGTTTTCTTATTCACCAGGGATTTCTTTTTTCTTCATCTCGCGGCGGATCAGTTCGGTGACGTAACCGCTGGCGTTTTTCTGGGTGCGTAAGAAATCGGCGACATCGTTGGGCAGGATAAAGCTGGCGCGCTTCACGCGTTCCGCTGGGGATTTGATTACTCTTGCCGGTTTCGGCCGGTGACCGTTGCGTTCTGCCATCAGGGACACTCTCCGATCTTAAAATAATTGATCTTGATGCTTTCATTATAACCACTTCGTATGGGCATTGCGATTTTCTCTATAAGTTTGCCCTTTATGCCGAATTAGCAGTATACTATATGCGAATAACCATATATATACATATTAATGTAATTCCATAATTAAGAGAGAGTTTTATGGCGGATATCATTCGTGAAGAAGTGATTCGCTTACATGCGCAGATTTGCAGCGGAATGGCCGACCCGAATCGCATCATGATCATTTACAGTTTGGCCGATTCTCCGCGCAACGTGACCGAAATTGCCGCGGTTGTGAAATTACCTCAGCCAACCGTCTCGCGTCATCTGAAGATTCTACGCGAGTGCGGTATCGTACGTTCGGTGCGGGAGGGTCAGACTATAATTTACCGCCTCAGTGATAAGCGGGTCGTGCAGGCTTTGGACCTGCTGCGTGCCACTCTGGGGGATATGTTTACGGACCAGGCTGAACTGGCTCGCCAGTTGAAAGAAAATTCATCAATTTAACCCTACTTGTAAAATCAATATCAAGAATTTTTTAGCTGTTGACTCCATCCAGATGAGGATGGCAAGTCGGGCGGTTTCCAGCCCGGCATTTTTTCTTAGTGAAGATTAATCTTGCCATGGAGATATCGGATAAAGACGGTACAATTACAGGCTCAAAATGAGTAATTAAGAAAAAGGTGAATGAATGCAAGAAAATGAAAAGAAAACCGAGGGGAATGAAGACTATTACGACACTTTATCCTCTCCTGACGAAAAAACAGAATTACAAAAGCCGCTGAATTCCGGCGAAGTTGTCGCAGCAAAACCAACGAAAAAATATAAATCGAAACATATTTGGGTCTGGGCGGTCGTCATTTTGGCGGTCGCGCTGCTCTTTTTTGCGCCGTTTCGCATGAATATATTGATTCTGGGGATTGACCCCAACGACCAGCACTCGGCGCAGGGTCGCAGTGACACCATGATCATGACCACGATCCCGGCTTTTTCACCCAAGATGATCATGCTCTCGATCCCGCGCGATCTCTGGGTGGATATCCCGGGTCACGGGCAAAACCGCATCAATACGGCGCACTTCTTCGCTGAAGTAGCTCAAAAAGGTTCGGGGCCAAAAGCGGCTGCCGATGCTGTCGAGCTGAATTTCCACGTGTCTTTTCCTTACACCTTGCGCATCCAGGTGGAGGGGTTTAAGAATATTGTCGATGCGATGGGTGGGGTAACGGTCACGCTGCCGACGGATATGTCGGGCTACACCGCGGGGACTTATCACCTCAACTCTACGCAGGCTCTCGCTCTGGTTCGTGATCGTACAGGCAGCGATGATTTTTTCCGGCAAATGCGCGGACAGATATTTCTTAAGGGCGCAGCCAAACAGATGCTGAATCCATTGAACTGGTGGCGCATCCCGCAGGTATTCATCGCAGCCAAACAAGCCATTACCACCAATATTCCCTTTTATCTTTGGCCGCGGGTTGTGGTAAGCGCTGTTTATTCAACCGCGACAGGTTTGGATATGAATTCTCTCACCCATAACATGGTGCAGGGGTATATCACTTCCGAAGGAGCTGACGTACTGCTGCCCAAATGGGATTTGATCAACCCGCTTGTGGATACACTTTTCCATTAAACCAGATGTAATAATGACAACAGTCGAGCTGCAGTCCATCACGCGGCTCGATTTTTAATCTCATCATCAGGTAAGGAGCCCAGCTATTTTTGCAAGTTGATTTTTCGGGTGATCGTCCAGGCCAGCAGCAAAAAAAACAAATCGGCGGCATCGAAGAGGATAAAGCGGTTGACACTGGCGATGAGTATCGTATGGCTGGCAGGCAGCAGCAGCTTGAGAGAAGTCTCGCCAGCCACGCCGATGGTCTGCATGCAAATGGCTTCGATCAGCGAGATGCGGTATCTGACTGGGTGGAGGAGAGCCACGATGTAAGGGATATTCCACATCACAAACAGCAGCCCCATGCCCTGAACCATGGCATTCCCTGCTACACCGCTTATCTCGAACCCGGAGGCGTAGTCGCCAGGGTGCAGCACAAAGGCAACAGCCGCCTGAAGATTAAGGAAAACCACCACCGCGATGAAGAACCGACCCAGCCAAAGGCGGCGTTTGTGATTTGGTTGTACAGCGGAATTGGCAGGTATTGTCATCTTTGTTCCTCTTTAAACACAAAAGAGATATCCAGCAGGTCAATATCTCTTATTATAGTGAGTTTGTTTTTTTCTGAGGGATTACCAGTTGCGAATCACCTCAGGATGCGCGAAAATTTCGTCCATTTTTTTCAGAAAGGGTACCAGCGCGTCAAAATCCACGGCGCGGTGATCGAAGACCAGGCACGTCGGCAGGGTATTGCGGATGCCAATCTCCTTCTCTCCGCTCTTTCCGATAAAAATACCGGGTTTTTCTTGAATGGCGCCAAGCCCGACAGCGAAAATTTGCGGCGGGACGATCTCGAGCAGACCGAAGTATCCTTTTTGTTCCTTGTACAGCGAGCCAATATTTGAAACGGTAACCGTCCCGCTGGTGAGGTAGCTGTCAGTCAAACGTTCATTCTCAGGAATGGCATAGTATTTCTTTTTCTCATCACCCTTAAGCCGTTTAATCCGCGAGAAATTAGCCAAAATTCTCTGAATGACACTCAGATTGCCTTTCTTGAGTTCATCCAGGGTATTTGTGACCACTGCTTTATAGATCAGCTCATCAATATTGGTGCGGCTGATCTTTTTCGCCAGCTCAGCGACAGCCTCGTTGAGGGAATTCAGGGTCATTGTTTCAGCATGATTAATGGTCGGGGTGATCATCCGCCCGTCAGATAACTTCCAGGGTAGGGTGACATTGATTTCTTCACAAATCATCAACCTGCCCTTTGCCTTAAGTAGGTTGTATTCAAAACGGGCATTCAGGTCGGGGTTAGCTTTCATCCCTTCGATGACTACTTTTAGTAACACGGTATTGAACGAAATCTTGTGGTCGGCAATTTCATATTCCTTTGCCAGTTTCTTGAATTCGGCGCAAAATTCGGTCACATCCGGTTCGTACAAATAGGAGACATGCGGAATGTTTTGCCACGACAATGACGTCATGTGCGCCACCATCTGTCTTTGGATGTCAAACTCTTTTAAATTCTTTGCATTGATCTTTTGCATGTACTCATCCTGAAACAGAATATACATAGACATTTTACGCATTAATTTGACCGGTTGGCAATTTTCAGCAGATCCAGTTTACCAGACCAACCCACTGAAGGGAGCAAAGCCGAAAGTCCACAGCACTACTATGGCAATGAGGCCCGACATGGTGGCGCCGACGACTGTCTGCCAGAAATTATGCCCTTTGGCTGCCAGACGCGCCCAGGTGACTAGGGGCAACAGGAGCAGCAATGGCGCGGCCCAGATGCCGAAGATATAGATCATCGAAGCCACTGGTCCTGAGACTCCGGCAGCATGACCGCTGGCTTTGTAATGCAGCAGCAAGTTAAAGACGATCAGGCCAAGGGTGACAAACGTATAGGTCGCTGTCATCGCGGTGAATATCTGCGGCGCGTGAGTCAACGCCAGCACCAGCCAACCGATCGGGTAGCTGATGATCATAAAGATGAAGCTGGCCACGCGCTGACGGTGAAAGGTCTGTTCTTTCTCTTCATTCTTTTTTGGGATGTAGAAAAACAAACTGCACAGGGGAATGATGCACAGAAATACAATCGCCCACAAATAACCCGGTAAGTGGTTGGCTGCGCTGGCGGGGAGACGGAAGTAAATATAAGTGACCAACGCTCCCGAGAGCACCGGCACATTCAGCAACTGTGAAAATATTTCCCCGACGATTTCTTTTACGTTCCTTTGATTCTCTTTCATGAATACCTCTTCAGATAAGTTGAAGCAAGTTTACATAGATTGTTAGCAAACCGCATGTGTCGGAAGGCACAGCTAAAGTGATGTTCGATTGTTGAAAAGTATGACCGGTAACGCTTCAATTTGTCTTCTCTTCTGTGATTAAGACTGGTGGTTCACTGGATTGGACATTATCAGGAGGCAAGTACCCCGGATGGTTTGTATTAGTCCTTCCGGGCTATTGAAAATAGGAAATTTCTTTGTTACAATGAAAGTAACTGGTCAGACCTCTTACCAATAATTTAATTCTGCAAGGAGTTGTTTCATGGTGAAATGGGATATACCGCTGAAACCTGCCGAACTGGCAGAGAATCGCCTGGTCGAGGCGATTTTGGATGGAAACTTCCCCATCAATTTATCTTTACCGCCCGAAAGGGAGCTGGCGGAGATGTTGGGGGTAACACGACCTACTTTGCGTGAAGCCTTGCAGCGCCTCTCCCGTGATGGCTGGCTCGAAATTCACCACGGCAAACCAACCCGCGTGCGAGATTACTGGCGTGAAGGCAACCTCACCATTTTAGGTCAGATTGCCCGTTACCAGAAAATCGTCTATCCGGATTTCGTTGTCAATCTGCTGCAAATTCGTTATCTCATGGCTCCGGCTTACACAAGGCAGGCTTTTGAAAATTCTTTACCTGAGGTCAAGCAATTTTTACAGACTTTACAGGCTTTGCCCGACGAAACGAATGTTTTCGTCGAAAAAGACCTCGAACTGCACCTTCTTTTTACAAAACTATCCGGAAACCCCATTTTCACTTTGATCTTCAACGGCTTCGGCGACCTTTACCTCATCATGGGGAAGCTTTACTTTACCAACCCTGAAGCACGTCTCAGCTCTCAAAATTTCTATAAAAACTTGCTTGAAGCAGCGAATCAGAATAACCCTTCTCTGGCGGAAGAGGTTACCCGGCAGGTGATGTCGGACAGCATCCATTATTGGGAACTTGCCGAAAAAAATACGGCTCAATGAGAAATTCATTCATTATTGGAGGAATTTAGTATGTGGAAAAACAATTGGCGTGAGAGTATCTGGAGCAATATCGAAGGGGACTGGGATATTCTGGTCATTGGTGGAGGGATTACCGGCGCTGGAGTTTTTCGGCGGTCTGTCGCTGCGGGCTTAAAAACCTTATTGGTTGAAGCAGGTGATTTTGCCAGCGGTACTTCCAGCCGTTCGTCAAAACTCGTTCACGGTGGCTTTCGCTATCTCAAAAACCGCCAGTGGAGCGTCACCCACGAATCCGTACGCGAACGCGAATGGCTGCTGCGTGAAGCCAAAAACCTGGTCACTCCGCTGGGATTCTTAATGCCGAACTTTAGTGAAGCTAATACGAAAACCATGTTTGGAGTCGGGGTGGTGATCTATGATTTAATGGCTCCCAAATGGATGCACAGTTATTATTCCAGAGAAGAAATGCTTGCAGCCTGTCCGCAGCTGCGCTCTGAGGGTTTGGAAGGCGGTTATCTGTACTATGATGCCGAAATGGATGATGCGCATTTGGTGCAGCATATTCTGCGCGAAGGTGTGATGGACGGCGGGACTGCCCTGAGTTATGCGCGCGCTGATAAAGTGCTGCGCGATGCCGCGGGACGGGTGAGCGGAGTGGTGCTTTCCGATACGTCCGGAACCACTGAACACAATGCCGAGGTCAGAGCGAAAGTAGTCATCAATGCTGCCGGGCCCTGGAGCGATGATTTGCGCATCCAGGTGGGGGCAACTCCGCGTATTCGCCCGCTGCGTGGATCTCATCTCATTTTTGCACGCGAGCGGCTGCCTATTTCTCACGCCGTGACTCTGTTACATCCGCGTGACCACCGTGCCATGTTCGGTATCCCCTGGGAAGGGGTAACGATGATCGGTACTACTGATCTGGATCACCATTATGAAGCGGATGCGCACGAACCTTACGCGCTTTCAGAAGAGATCGATTACATTCTCGAAGCCGGAAACGCCACCTTTGGTGGAGCCAACCTGACTCGCGCAGATGTTCTTTCTTCTTTCGCCGGTTTGCGTCCCATTATCCGCAGCGGGGCTGCTGACCCTTCCAAAGAATCCAGAGCCCATGTGGTCTGGGATGAGGAAGGTCTCATCACCGTTACAGGCGGTAAGATGACCACCTTCCGGATTATGGCTGAACAAGCCTTGAAAATGGCCGGGCCTTCATTACCAGGCCAGCCCGATTTCAAACACCGCGAGCGCTATTTCAATCCTTTACCCGAAATGGATCCTCCTGCCGGGCTTTCGCTGCGAGATTGGACTTACCTGCTGGGACGCTACAGCAGTGAGACTAAAGCCATGCTGGAAGCGGCCCAACCTGGTGAAATGGATCACATCGGCGTTTTGCCGAACGTGTGGGCTGAGATTCGCTGGGCAGCACGCTGCGGAGGTGTGCAGCATTTGGACGACCTGTTATTGCGCCGGGTTCGTATCGGTATGTTACTGCCCGAAGGAGCTTTACCGCAGATGGCACGTATCCGCAGCATTGCCCAACCCGAACTGGGCTGGAGCGATTCCCGCTGGCAGCTTGAAGTCGACCGCTATCAAAAAATCTATCAAGCTTATTACAGTCCTGAACCTACTGGCAATGAAAAATAAATGGAGGCACTGATGTCGAAAAAAGTGAAGGTTACACCCGCCTGGTACGAACAACGCGTTCCTGATGGCACGTATCGTTCCATCTTCAAATGGGGCGCTCCGGATCAATTCAAGCATCCCAACAGCGGATTGGTGCGCCTGATGCTGGATACTTTCAAAATGACCGGTGCCGATTTTATGGTTCCCGAAGACCTGGCGCTGGATAAAGTGGAGGTCGAGGTTCCGGTCACAATGGACCCGAAGCATCTGGCTAAATTCAAGGCAGTCTGCGGGGACGAAAATGTGCGCACCGATACTTATACGCGCGTCGACCGTTCTTACGGCGGCGGCATGATCGATGCCTTGCGGCTGCGCAAGCATATCATTCAGAATATTGCCGATGTGGTGGTTGCTCCACGCAGCCAGGCAGAGATCGAACAGCTGGTTGCCTACTGCAATACAAACAAGCTGCCGATGTACATATACGGGGGAGGTTCCAGCGTTACCCGCGGTACCGAAGCGGTCAAGGGCGGTGTTTCCATCGATATGAGCGTGCACATGAACAAAGTGGTGCGCTTTAATGAAGTCGACCAGACCATTACCGTCGAAGCAGGCATGTCCGGTCCGGTTCTGGAAGACCTGCTCAACCATGCTCCTGAAAAACTGGGCGCCAAACGCCGCTACACCTGCGGTCATTTTCCGCAGTCCTTTGAGTTCTCCACTGTCGGCGGCTGGGTCGTCACCCGCGGCGCGGGTCAAAACAGCACCTATTACGGTAAGATCGAAGACATCGTTGTCGCTCAGGAATATGTCACTCCGGTCGGCCTATTTAAAACCCAGGAAATTCCCCGCTGTGCCACTGGCCCTGATTTTGATCAAATTATGATGGGCAGCGAAGGCGCATTCGGCATCCTGACGAATGTGACTCTCAAACTTGGCCGCCACATGCCGGAAAATCGCCGCCGCTACAGCTATATGTTCAAAAACTGGCAGGATGCCCGCGAAGCCTGCCGCGAGATTATGCAGAGCGAATTCGGTTTCCCATCCGTGTTCCGCCTTTCAGACCCCGAAGAGACTGATGTAGCCATGAAGCTGTATCACATCGAGGGTACCATCGCGGATTCGGTGTTGAAGTTATTTGGATACCAGCGCATGCAAAAATGCTTGCTGTTGGGTTACACCGAAGGTGAACGCGGTTTCTCGAAGCATGTGAATGCCAAAATTCGTCAGATCTGCCGCAAATATGGCGCCTTTAATATTTCATTTGCCCCGGTGACCAGCAGTTGGGAAAAGGGTCGTTACCGCGACCCGTATATGCGTGAAGATTTACAGGACTTTGGTATTCTGATTGATACCCTGGAATGCGCAGTGAGCTGGTCGCAAATGGAGCATGTCCACGAATCAGTACGCGCATTTGTCAAGAGCAGGCCGCAGACGGTATGCATGACCCATATTTCCCACGCGTATCCGCAGGGTGGTAACCTGTATTTCATTTTTATTGCTAAAATTACCAGCATAAAAGAGTATCTGGATTTACAATATGGTATTCTGGAAGCGATTCAAAAAAGCGGTGCAGCCATGAGCCACCATCACGGGGTTGGCAAACAAACTTCCCCCTGGCTTGAAGGACAGATCGGCACCGCCCAGATGAACGTCATCCGCACTCTGAAAGAGCATTTTGATCCTAACTACATCATGAATCCCGGCGGCACGCTCGGGTTGGATATGAGCGCCGAGCAGAAAGAAAAACGCTGGAGTAAAGACCTGGAGGGTTGATATGGCCGCTGATCAGTTGCTGGCAATCGATAATGGCACTCAGTCCGTACGCGCTTTGATTTTCGATCTACATGGGAATCTTATAGCGAAATCGAGGGTTCTGATCGAGCCGTACTATTCGACCGAACCCGGCTACGCTGAGCAAGACCCTGATGTATTCTGGAATGCCGTTTGTCAGGCCTGCCAGCAGCTTTGGTTGATGCCCGGAGTGAACAAACAGGCCGTCGCCGGTGTGGCACTGACCACGCAGCGCTCGACGCTGATCAACGTTGACCAGTCCGGCAAACCACTGCGCCCGGCCATCCATTGGCTGGACCAGCGTCGAACCCCTGGTCAAAAACCCGTAGGTGGAGTATGGGGCGCACTGTTCAAAGTGGCTGGCATGAGCGAAACTGTCGCTTACCTGCAATCTGAAGCCGAAGCTAACTGGGTGCGTGTCAACCAGCCGGATATCTGGCAAAAGACTTACAAATTTCTCTTGCTTTCTGGTTACCTGACTCACAAACTGGTGGGTAAGTTCGTTGACTCGGTCGGCTGTCAGGTAGGTTACATTCCTTTCGACTACAAGAAAATGGATTGGTGCGGCAAAGGTGACTGGAAGTGGCAGGCGGTGCCGATGGATAAAGCCCTGCTGCCCGATCTTGTACCGCCGGCAGGCTTGTTGGGCGAGATCACCTCTGAAGCTGCTGCCGCTACGGGTATCCCGGCCGGGCTGCCGCTGATCGCTGCCGCGGCGGATAAAGCCTGCGAGGTCGTTGGTTCAGGCTGCGTCGACCCAAGCATTGCCTGCCTCTCTTACGGCACCACCGCCACCATCAACATCACTCTCGAAAAATACACCGAGGTGATTCCTCTGATCCCGCCTTACCCCTCGGCGGTTCCTAATTCGTATTCGCTCGAAACGCAAATCTTCCGCGGTTACTGGATGGTTTCCTGGTTCAAGCGTGAGTTTGGCATGAACGAAGAGCGTTTGGCTGCCGAACGCGGCGTTGAGCCCGAAGAGCTCTTTGACGACCTGGTCAATTCAGTTCCGCCCGGTTCGCGCGGATTGATGCTGCAGCCCTACTGGTCGCCCGGTCTTAAAGTACCTGGCCCTGAAGCCAAGGGTGCTGTGATTGGCTTCGGTGACGTGCATACCCGTGCCTATTTATATCGTTCCATTCTTGAAGGGCTGGCCTATGCCCTGCGTGAGGGTATGGAACGCACCGCCAAACGCACACGCATCCCCATCAAAGAGATTCGCGTTTCAGGCGGCGGTAGTCAAAGCCCGGCTGCCATGCAGCTCACTGCCGATATCTTTGGTCTGCCTACCAGCAGGCCGCATACCTACGAGACCAGCGGTCTGGGCGCTGCCATGGATGTGGCCGTTGGGCTGAAACTGCACCCGAACTTTGAGGTAGCCGTCAAAGAAATGACTCATCGAGGAGAGTCGTTCGAGCCAATCAAAGAGAATCACGCCATTTATGATGAGTTGTACAAGCGGGTTTACTGCAAGATGTACGAGCGCCTGCAGCCGTTGTACAACGAAATTCGCGACATCACAGGGTATCCTCCGAAGAACTAATTGACTTGACAGGATGAATCTCCTCAAAATTCTATTTGGTTTGTTGCTTACATTACCGCAAGTCAGGAAATAATCATGAATTTTTACGATGTCATTATTATCGGCGGGGGGGTAGTGGGCTGCATGACTGCCCGCGCGCTTTCACGCTACACTCTCTCAGTCTTGTTGATTGAGAAAGAATCAGATATTGGCATGGGTGCTAGTTCGGCCAATTCGGCTATCATTCACTCGGGTGAAGACCCCATGCCAGGCACTCTCAAGGCGGAGATGAACCGCCTGGCTAACCCCATGTGGGATCAACTTTCCGCTGAGTTGGGCATCCCCTTCAAACGAACCGGTGCTTATATTGTCGCACTGGACGAACCCTGCGGCTGCCTGGATGCACTGCAAGAACGCGCCAGAGAAAATGGTGTTTCCACCGAAATGATCTCAGCGGATGAAATGATGAAACGCGAGCCGCGGGTCAACCCTGCCACTGCTGGAGCGCTATATACGCCTACGGCTGGCATGGTCGATCCGTTTGCCGCTTGCCTGGCTCCGCTGGAGAATGCTGTCATGAACGGCGTCACGGTGATGACTGAGACAGCGTTTATCGACTTTATCAAAGAAGGAAACCGGATTCTGGGCATCAAGACCAGCCGCGGAGATTTTGCCTGCCGCTGGGTGGTGAACGCTGCCGGTCTATATTCTGATGAGGTTATGCACAAAGCCGGCGTGCGCCCTGATTTCAAGATTACCCCGCGTAAGGGTGAGTATTACATTCTGGATAAGAGTGAAATTCAGATCGATAACATCCTCTTCCCGGTGCCGACCGAGGTCAGCAAAGGCATTCTGGTACTGGGCAGCACCCATGGCAATATATTGGTAGGGCCGAACTCGCAATCGACCCCTGAAAAAGAAAACCGTGCTGTCACTCAGATGGGTCTGGCCGAAATCTGGGCCGGATCGCAGCGTCTGGTGCCATCCATTGCGCCTCGCAGTATCATCGCTGTTTTTGCCGGTTTGCGTGCCACCGGGAATGCTCATGCGCTTAATGTAGATTATTCGCATGACTTTGTCATTGAAATCCCTAAAGAGGTGCACGGACTGGTTAACCTGGGCGGCATCGAGTCGCCGGGGTTGACCTCGGCACCGGCTATTGCCCAGCGGGTCGTAGATTTACTGAAGGATGCAGGTGAGAAGCTGGTGGAAAAGAAAAACTTCAATCCCATCCGGCCGGAGCGGCCGCGTTTCAATCATCTGAGTCACGATGAACAGGCGGCTTTGGTGGCGAAAGACCCGCGCTACGGCCGCATGATCTGCCGTTGTGAAATGATCACTGAAGGCGAAATCGTGGCTGAAATTCATTCCCCGCTGCCCGCTAAAACTTACGACGCCATCAAGCGGCGTACCTGGTTGGGGACAGGCCGCTGTTTGGGTTCCTTCGACATGCCTCGTGTGGTCGCAATTTTGTCTCAAGAGTTGGGCGTTTCTCCACTGGAGATCACCAAAAAAGGGGCCGGATCGGAATTCCTCGTCCGGCTCACCAAAGATGTGGAGGCCTGACATGACGCATAAAGAGAAGTACGATGTGGTCGTCATTGGCAGCGGACCTGGTGGTCTGGCTGCGGCAATCTCCGCCAGGAAAAATGGCGCTGAAGCAGTGCTGATCATCGACCGCGATATCGAACCCGGCGGCATCCTGCTGCAATGCATCCATAATGGTTTTGGTATGGAAACCTTTAAACAAGACTTAACTGGCCCTGCTTATGCGCAGCGATTTATCGATGAAGCTATGCAGGTAGGCGTTGAGTTTTTACTGGACACGATGGTTCTTGAAATTACCCGCGACCACCGCATTTATGCCACCAGCAAGGAACATGGTTTTGTGGAGATCCAGGCTAAAGCCGTCATATTGGCGATGGGCTGCCGGGAGCGCACCCGTGCTCAGGTGCGCCTGCCTGGCACTCGTCCTGCCGGTGTCTATACCGCCGGCACCGCGCAGCGCTGGGTGAACGTTGAAGGTTTCATGCCCGGCAAGCGCTTTGTCATTCTGGGTTCAGGTGATATTGGCATGATTATGGCGCGCCGCCTTACTTTTGAGGGAGCCAAAGTAGAACGTGTGCTGGAAGTAATGCCTTTCTTATCCGGCCTCACCCGTAATTATGTGCAGTGCTTGATGGATTTCGACATCGGCTTGCAGCTCAAACATACCGTCAAGAACATCATCGGTAAAAACCGGGTCGAAGCGATCGAAGCCTGCGCAGTGGATGACAAATGGCAGCCGATCCCCGGTACCGAAGAGATCATTCCCTGTGATACCCTGCTGCTTTCAGTGGGTTTGATCCCGGAAAATGAGCTTTCACGTCAGGCAGGAGTGATTATCGACCCCATCACTGCCGGTCCGCGCGTGGACGACGGCTTCCAGACCAATATTCCCGGCGTTTATTCCGCTGGAAACGTGGTGCACGTCTATGACCTGGTCGATTGGGTGACCGAGGCGGGACTCATCGCCGGAAAATCCGCGACGCGTTTGGTGCGTTTAGGGGCAGCGGCCGATGGTCTTTCCATCCCGGTGAAAGCCGCGGATAATGTGCGCTATGTCGTGCCGCAGACATTGCATCCGGTTCACCTCGAAGAAAATGAAATCCGCCTGCAAATGCGCGTGACCCGCCCCATCGAAAAGCCTGTCTGGGTAGAAGTCCGCAGTGGTGATAAACTTATCACCCGCAGAGGCGAACCCTATGCCCGCCCCGGCGAGATGGTTACGATCGAGCTCAAACCGGCTCAGGTTGAAGAAGTGAAAGCCGCCAGCGAACTCAGCGTGGCGGTTGTAGAAAGGTAGAAACTGATGCCTACCATTACCGAAAAAATAATCTGCACCACTTGCCCCAAGGGGTGTACCCTTGAAGTGACCCACGACGGCAAGACGGTGATTTCCATTCTAAACGGCTGTAAACGCGGACACGAGTACGCCAAACAGGAATTAACCGATCCGCGCCGGATGGTCGCGACCACTGTGCGTATTCGCGGTGCTGTGCACCCGCTGATGCCTGTGTTCACCTCGGCGCCTTTTCCTAAACCACGTATTCCCGAATTGCTCAAGCTGCTGCGCCGAGTTGAACTCAACGCCCCGGTGGCATCGAATCAACCAATTTTAGAGAATGTGCTAGGCACCGGAATTGATATACACGCCAGCCGAGAGATGAAAAAAATCTAATCCATTAAAAAGCGTCAGTAATGACGCTTTTTGATTTAAAATAGATTGAGAAGCAGATAATTGTGTACTAATTATTTTTAGCCCCAAAAGGATTTCTATGAAAAAGTCAGTCAAGATTATCCTGTCGTCCGTATTATGTATCGTGCTGGCAGTTGTGGCTTATTTCTGGGTCACCGGCATGATCAGCTCCAATTACGCGTTTCGTTCCCCCATTAAGGACACTCCTCCTGCCGCCGGGAATGTGCTTGGCGACGTTTCGACTCGCCGAGTGGTTATCGTCTTAATTGATGGGCTGCGTTACGATACTTCGATGAATGAAAGTGCCATGCCTGCCCTGGCGAAATTGCGGTCTGAAGGTGCCCAGGCGATGATGCACAGTCAGGCTCCTTCATTCTCCGAACCGGGATACAGCACAATCTTGACCGGTGCCTGGCCGTGGCTGAACGATGGTCCAGCTTTTAATCTGGATTATGCCGAGATTCCTACCTGGACGCAAGACAACCTGTTTACGGCTGCGCATAAAGCCGGATTGACTACTGCGATCTCCGGTTATTACTGGTTTGAGAAACTGGTTCCCCAAAACGCTGTGGATACCAGTTTCTATACTCCGGGAGAAGATAAGACCGCGGATGAAGCGGTTGTTGCTGCTGCACTCCCCTGGCTCAAAGCGGATAATGCTCAGTTGACGCTCATCCACATTGATCAGGTGGATTACGCCGGGCATCATGAGGGTGGGCCGCTTTCCACAAAGGGAATTGAGGCTGCCACTCGTTCCGATGTGATGCTTTCCCAGATCGCTGCCACTCTCGACCTGCAAAAAGATACCCTTCTTGTCATCAGCGACCACGGCCACATTGATGCTGGTGGTCACGGCGGTCAGGATCCGATCGTCCTGAAAGAGCCGTTCGTTCTGGTGGGGGCAGGGGTCAAACCTGGCAATTATGGTGATGTAAACATGGTGGATGTGGCTCCGACCCTGGCCGCTTTGTTGGGTGTGAATATCCCGGCTTCGGCGATGGGTGAAGTACGAACCAGCATGCTCACTTTGAATGATCAGGTTACCGCTGCTCTCCCCGCTGCAGTTGATAAACAACAAACCACTTTACTGACTACTTTTGCCGCTGCCATCGGTGCCAAGCTGGACACCAGCCAAATCCCGACCGGTTCGGATGTCAGCCAGTATCAGGCGGTCATGAATAACCTGCGCGTTGCCAAAGAAATTTCACAGCGGATTCCGCGGGCATTCATCGCGGCAATTTTGTTAGCTTTCATTGTTTTCTGGATCATCCGTTCCTGGAAAAAAGGCGCCCTGGCCTGGCTTATCGGCGGGCTGGCTTTCGTGGCGCTGTTCAATTTCCGCTATGCCATTTGGGATCAGAAGACTTATTCGGTTTCATCCATCATCAGTCAATCCGATCTGATCTCTTATGTGGCCATCACCGCAGCCCTGGCGCTGCTGATCTCCTGGTTGGCGATCATGCTCGATCAGCGTTATTTCAAGTACACGCCAATTGAGGCTGCCGAGCGTACCTTTGGCTTGATTTTCACCGTTGCTTTTATCGCCGCCATCCCCACTTTCTTGAATTTTGTACTCAACGGGGTGCTGGTCACCTGGACGCTGCCGAATTACTTGTTCAGCTTCCTCTTTATTCTGAGCGGTATTCAGATTCTGGTCATCGCAATTTTCGGCCTCATCCTGGTGGGGCTGACAGCCTGGATCGCTAAAATTGTGGCAAATAAAGCGAATCAGGAAAACAAGGTGAAAGCGAAAGGGAAATCTTAATGATCCACACTCAGGGGCCGTGGTTTAAGGATGAATTCAACCGTACATTGATGCTGCGCGGGGTCAACCTCGCTGGCAGCACAAAAGTCCCGTTTTCTCCAAATGGGGCGACTTACCGCAGCGATGGTTTTTACGAAACCAAAGAGGTAAGCTTTGCCGGCCGTCCCTTCCCGCTGGCAGAGGCTGATGAGCACTTTTTGCGTCTCAAAGCCTGGGGCTTTAATTTTCTGCGTTTTTTGATAACCTGGGAAGCTGTTGAACATGCAGGCCCGGGAATCTACGACGAGGCATATCTCGATTATCTTTACGCCGTGGTGAAAAAAGCCGGAGAGTACGGGTTTGACCTGTTTATCGACCCGCATCAAGACGTCTGGTCGCGCTTTTCAGGCGGTGATGGCGCCCCGGCCTGGACGTTCGAGTTGTTGGGCATGGACATCACCAAATTCAAGGAAACCGGTGCCGCGCTGGTACACCAGACCCACGGCGACCCTTTTCCACGCATGCAGTGGATTACCAATGATTATAAATTTGCCGCGGCAACTTTGGATACGCTTTTCTTTGCCGGTAACGACTTCGCGCCTGCGACCAGAATTGATGGAATTCCCGCGCAGGATTTCTTGCAGGGCCATTATTTGAAGGCAATCCAACAGGTGGTTGAAAAGCTGAAAGGCCTGCCAAATGTAACCGGGTTCGACACCCTCAACGAGCCTTCCTGTGGTTATGTGGGCACTCCCGACTTACGTGAAAAGATTGGCCGGCTCAAGGCTGGCCTATTCCCTACCCCCTGGCAATCCATGCAGCTGGCTTCCGGTTTCTCCCAGAATGTGGATGTGTATGTGCGGGATGTTTTAGGGGAACACAAAACTGATGAAGTTCTGGTCAACCCGCAACGGGTCTCAGTGTGGAAAGAAGGACACACCTGTGTCTGGCAGAAGAATGGTGTCTGGAAGCTGGATTCCTCCGGCCAGCCGGAATTGCTGCAGCCTGATTATTTCAATAAACGAGCTGGAGAAAAGGTCGATTTTCAGCGTGATTATTTGGTCCCCTTTGCGCGCCGGTATGCAGAGATGGTGCATTCCGTAGATCCTACGAAGATCATCTTCTTTGAGGAGGTACCAGAGTTACGCTCACCAGTGGTCGCCCCCGGAGAACTCGGTGAGATGGTCTACGCCCCGCACTGGTATGATGGCATGACCCTGTTTTTGAAGACTTATGTGCCTTTCATCAATTTTGACACAGATACCAATAAGCTGCTGGTCGGTGAAGGGACAATCCGCAAGGCTTTTAAACGCTTTCTTGGGACACCTAAAAAGGATGCGCGCGAACGCCTTGGGAATGTGCCTACATTGATTGGTGAAATTGGTATTCCATATGATCTGAATCGTAAAAAAGCTTATAAATCCGGGAACTTTTCTGCGCAAGAACGGGCGTTCAACCGCACCTTCAAGGCGTTGGAAGACAACCTCTTGAGCTTTACGCTTTGGAATTACTCCCCGGACAATACCAATCTGCGCGGGGATATGTGGAATGACGAAGACCTTTCGCTTTTCAGCCGCGACCAGCAAAAAGATCCCTCCGATATTAATTCGGGCGGCCGCGCCTTGAGAGTGGTGGTACGCCCCTTCCCGACGAAAATTGCCGGGGAACCCACGTGCATTGATTTTGATTACCGCACTGGAAAGTTTCTCTTTGAGTTTACTGGTGACTCTGCTATCAGCGCGCCGACTCAAGTTTATGTTCCCGATTATCAATACCCTGAGGGTGCAAAAGTAACCATCTCGGATGGCTCATTCACTCAGGACCGGGCGACTCAAACCCTGACTTATCACTCGGGCGAACTCTCCCAGCACCGGATCACTCTATCGCGCAAGTAGTATTTTTCAAACCAGAGCCAGACTGTGAATTCGGTCTGGCTTTTTTGATAAAAAATCCGATTTTCCTGTAAAATGGGACTATGTATCAGTCAATGAAAACGATGTGCGCATGCTTTGGTTACTGATAATCCCGATCCTCTTTCTAGGTGTCTGTGTCGCTTTTTCCTTTGTTATTTCGCATAAGCAAAAGCAAAAAGTCTTCGTCAGCCCCACGGAGTTTGGTCTAGCCTTCGAAGATATTCGGCTGCACACCTCCGACGGCATCCGCCTGGAAGGCTGGTGGATTCCAGCCGGGCAGACCCGGCGTACGATCATTTTTCTGCACGGCTACGGCGGAACCTACGACCCCGATTTGAAATATGTTCCTGCTTTTCATGATGCTGGTTTCAATGTGATGATGTTCGACTTCCGCGCGCACGGCCGCAGCGGAGGGCATTACACCACTGTCGGTGCCCTGGAGCAGCGCGATTGCCTGGCTGCCATTGATTTTGCCGTGGGACGCGGCAGCCTCTCGATCGGGTTATTTGGTTTTTCAATGGGGGGGCGTGTCGCCATCCTGAGCGCGCCTCAGCGTCCGCAGGTCAAAGCGGTCATTTCGGACGGTGGGCCGCCGCGGTTGAATATCATCGCTGCTTATGAACTACAGAAAAGAGGGGCATACCGCGGGCTGAGTAAAATACTTGCCTTCATGATGGAATTGGGCATGTGCATCGGCTCAGGGGTTAACGTTTTTCGTTTGGAGCCGTATGTACAGGCGAAAAAGCTCTCCCCTTTGCCGGTGATGTTCATCCACGGCGGCCACGATCCCTATACCCGTCTGGACGATTTGGAAAGCATGGTAAAAGCCGCCGGTTCTAACGCGGAAATTTGGCGAGTGGATGAAGCCGGGCACAGGGATGCGGATGTTTTTCGCCCAGAGGAATATAATCAGAGAGTACTGACTTTCTTTGAACACTGGTTGCCTGAACCCTAAATCCTGTTTCGAGGAGCTGAATATGCGTCGAGTAAGCACCTGGTATATGTTCGTCTTGAACGCGTACTGGATTGGTCTTTCTTTCATGTGGAACAGCCTGCATGTCACCATCTTGCCGGCGGTACTGCTCAATTATGTACCTTCCACTCAAAAGAACACCTGGCTGGGGTTGCTCACCTTTTTCGGGCTCATCCTGGCCATGATTATTCAACCACTCTCGGGTGCCTTGAGCGACCGCTGGGCCAGCCGGTTCGGCCGCCGCCGCCCGTTTATTCTGTTTGGCACACTCGGCGACCTTGTCTTTCTGGCGATTTTGGGTTTTGTGGGCGGGTTACCCTGGCTCTTCATCGGATACATTGGGCTGCAAATTACTTCAAATATGGCTCACGGTCCCATGCAGGGGTGGATGCCTGATGAGGTACCTGCAGAGCAGTTGGGTGTCGCCAGCGGCATCAAGACTGCCACGGACATGGTGGGCATCATCATCTCTTCACTGCTGATGGGGTTCCTCATCAGTTCCACCAATGCTGATCCTTCCAAATCAGTAATGGCAATCATCGGATTTCTGATATTGTTCAGCGCCATCACTTTGCTTGGAGGGCACGAAAAACCGGTAGCGGCTTCTCAGAATCGTCCTCAGCCGCTCAGAGGGTTGTGGAAAGAGACTTTTAATTTCAAGGCGACCGGGGATAAAAATTACTGGCGTCTGATCTTAAGCCGTTTCCTTTATTTGGTTGGCATCTACGGATTCCAATCCTTTGCCCAGTACTTTATCCGCGATAAGTTTCCTGATCAGAATCCAATCGCCTTTACACAGATTGTGATGGGTACTTTTGTAGTGGTGCTGATTATTTTTAGCCTGCTCGCGGGTTATATGGGCGATCACTTGGGCCGTAAACGCATTCATATCATTTCGGGGTTCATTGGGGCTTTTGGCGCTGTTTTGCTCATCTTTGCCCACACACCAGCTCAACTGATCGCTTACGGATGCATCATGGGTATTGGGTTGGGTATCTTTATGAGCACCAACTGGGCTATGGCCAATCAGATGGCTCCGGCTGCCGAAGCAGGCAAGTACATGGGTCTCACCAATATTGCCACAGCCGGTTCCGCGGCAGTGGCGCGCCTGGAAGGCCCTATGATCGATTTCTTTAACAACAACGTCGCAGCGGGTAAATTTGTGGGTTGGACGGTGCTGTTTGCTGTCTCGGCTGTGCTGATGGTCGCTTCCAGCCTGGCCATGCGCAATGTGCCGGATACGAAGCCAGACGCAAAGCCGGAAACTGCGAAATAATTAAGCTGCCGTTGCTTCACCTGTAAGCAATCTGTAAAAAATGATTCAGTAGGTATAAAAATAGGGCACGACCTGTCTGGGGAAAACTCAGACGAGTCGCGCCCTTTGTGTGCAGTGGGTTTATAGGAAGAACAAGCCGGCTGCTGCGGCTCCCATGAGGAGAGTAGTAATGATCAACAGCACATTCGATAACTTACCACTTGTCCGTTCGCCCAGGATTTTTTTATTATTACCGATCATAAATATAATGATCAACAGCGGCACTGCTACCACCCCGTTGATCACCGCTGAGTAGTAAAGCGCTGCCACTGGATCGACCCCGATGAACACCAATGCCAGCCCGACCATGGTTGCCAGTATTATCGCGATGTAGAAGCCTTTAGCTTCGTGGAACTTCTTATACAGACCCTCTTCCCACCCGAATACTTCAGACAACGCGTAGGCTGCGCTCCCGGCCAGTACGGGGATAGCTAGGAGTCCAATGCCAACGATACCGAGGGTGAAAAGGAGGTAGGCCGCGTCGCCTGCCAGCGGACGCAGCACCTGGGCGATGCCGGCCAGGTCAAGCTGCGCCACATCCTTTGCGCCTGCCTGGTAGATCGTCGAGGCTGTTGAGACGATGATAAAGAACATGATCAGTTCAGAGTAAAACATGCCGACGTTAATATCAAAGTGCATGTCGTTCATTGCTAGCCTGCCCAGCACCAACTTGCGTGGATGTTTCATCTGCACGTCCGCAGAGGTGATCGAGTTGGCACCTATCTTTTCTTCAACCTCCATGTTGGCCTGCCAGAAAAACATATAGGGAGAGATGGTGGTTCCCAGGATAGCGACCAGTGTTGTGACGTAGCCGGAGTTCAACTGGATTGCCGGGATAACCAGCGACTTGAGCGCCAGCCCCCAATCCACGTGCGCAAGGAACGCCACGATCATGTATGAGAAAAGAACCAGCGCTACCCATTTGAGGTATTTCGCGTAGGTTTTATACGACATCAGCACCAGCAGAATAAGCGTGAATCCAACTACCAGCAATGCCGCCAAAGCTGTGGGCATCACCGGTAAGACCAGGTGAATGGACCCAGCCATTGCCGCGATATCCGCTCCGATATTGAGGGTGTTGGCAGCCACCAGCAGGAACGCCACTATATACAATACCCAGCGTGGAAAATAGTGTTTGATGATCGCTGCCAGACCGTGCCCCGTCACCATTCCAATTCGCGCGCAGACTTCCTGGACGGCTGCTGAAAGTGGATAAGTGACCAAACTCACCCAGACTGTCCCGTATCCGAACTGCGCACCTGCTACGGAATAAGTACCAATCCCTGAAGGATCATCGTCGGAAGCTCCGGTAATCACGCCGGGGCCAAGCACCGATAGGATATGCTTGATTCGCTTTAGTTTTCCGCCTTTTTTAGGTTTGGCTGACTGTTCGGCAGCTTCAATCGGATTATCCCTGGATGCGTGCGGTTCCGGCATAAGCGCGTTTCTCCTTGAGTTCGTTTGGCAAAACCTGATTCGTTCCAACTCCGCCCTGTAAATTGATTATAGCCAGTTACGCATAAGGTGTAATTGAGTGGCTAAGCCAGATGTTTTACAAAACAGCGGCGGCGTTTGTGCTGACGGTTTTCGAAATATTTCCACATTGTCTGGATGTCATTGTTGTTTTCCAGGTTCGGGTTGGATTCGACATATTGGATGCCGTTTTTCAGAAATGTGTGGATAATCTGTGTCATCAGCATGCTGTTCACTCCCTTGCCGCGATATTCATCCCTGACGCCAATGAGGTACAGGTCGGCGCGGTCGTTTTTCTTCATCGCGTGCAGAAAGTAAATGAATCCAAAAGGCAACAGGTCGCCTTTGGTCTTTTGCAGCGCCTTCGAAAATGACGGGAAGGTGATGCCGAAAGCCACGACCCTGTCGTTCTCGTCCAGCACAACCGGGATGTATTCGGGCATGGCCAGCCCGAAGTAGCCGTCGATGTAGGTCTTTATCTGGGCGTCGCTGAGGGGAACCACGCTGTAAAGGTTTTTATAAGCTTCTTCAAGCACGTCAAACACCCCAGGCGCAAACTTGATCAGTTCTTTTTTACTCCCCTTGAACAAATGCAGATGATAACGTTTTGCCACCAGCTCGGCGACTCTGGCTATTTTTTCTGCAGATTGGTCGCTCATTGTGATTTCGTACTCCACCCAATCCACGTCTTTGACATAGCCCAGCTCTTCAAGCCTTTTCTGGTAGTACGGGTAGTTGTAATAGGTAGCCAGGGTCGCCAGTTCGTCGAACCCTTCGATCAGCATTCCCTCGCGGTCGACATCGGTAAAACCCAGCGGGCCGTGAATGCCTTTCATGCCCAACTCCTTGGCCCATTTCTCGACTGTGTCGATCAGCGCCCGTACCACTTCCGCGTCGTCGATGAAATCGAGCCAGCCGAAGCGCATGTACTTTTCTCCCCATTTCACCTCGTGTTTGGGCACAACCAGGGCAGCCACGCGTCCGACGATCTTGTTGTCACGATACGCCAGCCAGTACCTGGCCTTGGCGTCCGCGAAAGCCGGGTTCCTGTCCTTGGCAAGGATATTCATCTCGTCGTTGAACAGGCTGGGGACGTAGTAGGGGTTGCCTTTGTAAAGGGTGAGGGGGTAGTGAATAAAGGTCTTCAGGTCTCGGTTGCTGGTGACTTCACGGATCTCGACTGTCATAAATGATTCCTCAAATGGAAATGAAATTTGGATGGATCACAAAACAAGCGTCCAATTCTATAGCAGAAAAGGACCCTCTTAACTATATAACACTTTCTTTTTCATGTGGAGTCGGGTAATTTTTGTCACTCTATTTTAGGTGACTATAATGGTAAGGCTCGAGAAAAGCGGGTGGGTTTTAAGGGCTATCTGTCTTCAGAAAGGATTCGCCTGCAACCTATTTGGACCCGGTAGGATTCGAACCTACGACCAAGCGATAATAACTCAAATTCAATTCGGCTACACTTTTGTTCTTTTTATAATATCCTTCTATAAAGGGATTGTTATCATTATCCAGATTGGCGCGCTTCTAACAATAACTCGGTAATATCTTTTCCAGATTTCATCCTGTTCCAAATCTTGTTAAGTACAGCTTGACGACTTGATGCCCATTCCAAGGTTTTCTTTTCATACCTATCAGGCATATTACCTTCAAACCGCTCTAAAGTATCAATTGCATATGAAGCACTGAACTCTGTTTTATATTCGAGATGAAAGTGTGGTCTTTGATGATTGTTATCTGGTCGCATTCTAAGGATAGTATTTTCCAGACGAATTATTGCGGCTTTTGTTGAGCTGTCGTTTCCGTTATTTTGAAGATCAGCTGTGAATAAAAATAATCTGAGCTCATCAAGCTCTCGTAAACCTAGCGTATTATCTCCAATATTTGACGGATCATTTAGTTCTGGATAAACCAAAAGTTCTAATTTCCTGATTTCTTCACGATCTATAGGGTAACCTAAGAGTATTAAATACTTCTTGTATATTAAACTTCTTTGTAAAGCTGATTTATAGAACTCGAGTACATCTTCTGGTTGATTTGTCATTATTTTATTTGGGAACGATTTAAATAATATCTACTGTTCAATATTTTTCAAAATTTATGTGATTCAAAATAGCTTAATTACAAGAAATTGGTCTTATTCTTTTTTCCATCCTTTTAGAATAATCAAATATTACTGTAGGGTCTGCTAGTGCATTAATAGAAATTATGACTCTACATGTCTGAAAAACAACAAAAGGTCTAGCCAAATATTTATCTTTTGTGTCAGTAAAAAAAATAGAATCATCCCCAATTATATTTGGAGCATTCCCAGGATAAATATAGGCTAATTCCTTTACGTTGTTCTTAGTAATGCTCATAGCACTACTTGCATCTCCTGTCGTTTTGAATAAAAAAACAGTGATATTTCCGTCAATTTTATTTGAGCCGAGGTAAAGTCCAAATGCAGATTCAAATGTACTGATACTCCTAAACCAATAAACATCTGTACTCGAGTTAATAATTGGTCCTGGTTCTAACCCAAGTTCATCGACGTGGTAAAAATCTGAAGTATATAGTTGACTTTCGATATATTCATCAGAAAATTTAGTGGGCGTAGGCATTGCCGTTTGAGTTTCGGTTATAGCCTTTTGAATTTCTACTGGAGACGGAGCACAACTCGTAAAAGTTAAGCAAATTAATAAAACAAAAATAATTTTCTTCATTTTCCTCCTAATTACTACCATTGAATAAATTATAGTGTCAATATTTAAGAACAATAAATAAATCCAGTTATTATTACCATGCTTATTAGTAAATTATTCTAATTAGGTTATCTACTCATTGAAGTGAATGGCAAATTCACCAGATCAAAGTTTGATTATTACTTTAGTAGAAGGATGATTTGTTGTAATAATAAACCTGCAATAACATTGCCAGCTGCGCCTTCTAATATTGATCGTATCGTCAATAAACATTCTTTTATTATTCCGGATTTAGGACGTGGGGATCTGATTTGAGATTCGATTGTTTCAATTTCCGAATTAGCTTCTTTTTGAGTGTCACGGTCCAATTTTAATTCAGCTATTTTACCTTTTAAATCAGCAATAAATTTCAGTATTGCCTCAAAATCGTTACTTGAATAATTTCCGTTTTGAGTACTCTGATTAGAGCCTTGTTGTATCTGAGAACCATTCATTTGCTCAACATAAATGTAGTTAATGGGAAGAAAATGTTCTGTTGGTTCATCTGGTTTGGATAATGCTTTTTCAATTTCTTTTATTCCTTCATGTTTAATTACTATCATTGGCCCAATACCATCAGGTTTAATTAAACCCTCTCCCGCTAAAAAATCATCAATCCTATCGGATTCAGAAGCAGAGAAACCTAATTCCCTTCCTATTTCTAAGAAACTGACAGCTATATATTCACTACCCCCTGTTATCTCGTATAGTTTTTTTAAATATTGAAATCTCCTATGTTTAATTTCTTGAATTTGATCAGTCATTTATTCCTCCCTGAAAATTGATTCTCACAATTCTGGTTATCGAAACCCAAAATTTTCATTATTAGATTTATTTTTCTCGGGCTTGAATAAAAAGCGCTTTCTTCATTTCCCGCGTATGTTACTTGTTGTACTAAACCAACTTACCAATATTATCGTCCGAGTATTTATTTCTATTGCCCTTCATTATAGCAAATTTACGCATACAAAATGGCAGTTACAAATTTCCTTCGACAAAATAGAACAATCGAACCATTATAATCACAATAATTACTCACCATATAGCAAAACTGGCAAATTCGAAAAGAGAAACACGCTCATTGTTTAAAAATCATTAATTCCAGTTTAAATTTGTCATTGCGAGACCCTGAAAGGGGCGAAGCAATCTGTAAGAAGATTACTCAGTATTAATAAAATTAGGGCACGATCTGTCCTGGATTCATCCAGACGAGTCGCGCCCTTTGTATGCAGCGGGTTTAAAGAATGACCAAACCGGCTGCTTCGCCGTCCACGAGCCAGAAGAATTTTGTCTTTATCGAGTGCAGAGTGATTGTACTCAAGCTTAAATCCACCTCACCTCGACGGTTTTAATGGTCCGTCCCTTCCACGAGGCGTGACCGGTGAGCGAAATGACCATCGAACGCATGGCTACCAGGACGAAAAGGAAAATGGTCAGGCTATACACAAGGGTCATATACATCGGGATACCGATACGCCGGTAGGCAATGGCAAACAGCAGCATTGTTTCGAGTACGGCGAGGCATGCCAGCCTAACGGTTGGATTCGCAAACTGATTGGCGGCAATCCCCCGGGTGAGGATGGACACCGGTTCAAGAAAAATAAAGGCTGCTGCCAGCCAGACGAAGACAAAGGGGAGGATTCGGTAATCGAAGAATCCAAATACATTCTTGCCGAACCCTTCGACGGCTTCTGAAAAATTGTGATACATCCGGCAGGTAACAAACTCCGTTCCATCCAGCAGGCACCAGCGATACCCTTTTTCCATCAGCGTGCGGCCTAAGAGCACATCATCGTTGATATTGTTTTTGGCTCCCTGATAACCGCCGATAGCCTCGTAGGCAGAGCGGCGGAAGAGCATGAACTGCCCGATGGTAACGGTCAGCCCGGGGATTTGTTTTCTTTGAGCCAGATGAATCGGCAAAAAGCTCAGGATACCAAAATTCATAAAGGGCACGATCAGCTTCTCTCCCCACGAAATCACCTGCTGGTGCGGCAGCGCTGTCAGCAGGTCAGCTTGCTCCGTCAGCAAGCCCGCGACCGCATGCCGTAACGCTTGCGGCTGATGACGGGTATCGGCATCAGTAAAGAGGATCAATTCGCCGCGGGCAGCTTGCGAAAGCTGCTGGCAGGCCCAATGCTTGCCGGGCCAATCTTCAGGCAGCGGACTGCCTTCGATCACCCTCAGCCGCGAGTTTGATTTCACCAATTGGCTGAGCAGAAAGCCGGTTTTATCGGTGGAATGATCGTTGAGAACAATCACTTCAAAATTGGGATAATCCTGGGAGAGGAGCGAATTGACACAATCTTCGATGTTATCTTCCTCGTCGCGGGCGGGAAGCAAAATGGACACAAAAGGAGCCTCGCTGCCTAAATCATAATCGGCGAAACGTTTCACATTCCGCGAATTGGAGAGAGAAATCACCAGCCCTACGGTCATCATCAGAACTACAAATAACAAAAACAGCTCGATAAGAGTCATCAGGAATTTTTCCTCCTCAATAAGAATTCTCGGGTGCGATTGTGAATCGGAATGGGACGGAGCAGCTCATGCCGCTGTTTCCAACCAAGCAGAAGCATATTGACCAAGGCTGCGGTAACCAGCCAGGTTGATACTGAAATAAAAATACAATAAACTGTGACCCCCAACATGCCAAAAATAACATACCAGGCGTGCTCATCCTGCCAGATCATGGTACCGATGGCGAAAATTGCAAAAGCGACGATGCCGGCAATACCGGTCAGCCCAAACCAGACACCCAGAGTGGTAGCCACGGCTTTTCCGCCGTGAAGCTGCAGAAAAGGTGAAAAGGCATGCCCCAGTATTGGGGCAATCGCAACCGGGACGATGGCCCAATCGACGAGTCCTCCCAATTGCTGGGCCAGAAGGACAGGGAAGGCGCCTTTGCCTACATCCAGAACGATGGCAGCGACACCTACCTTCCACCCGCCAACCTGCCAGGCGTTATAGGCGCCGGGGTTGCCGTCTCCATACTTGCGGATATCCGATCCAGAAAAGAGTTTGGTGATGAGAATTGAAAATGGAATGCTGCCCAATAAATACGCTGAGAGCGTCCAGGCCAAAATTTTGATAATCATTGCCTGGCTGGGATTTATTGCGGATGAGTTGAACATTTTACTCCTTTCTTCAAAGTCATTTTCCGATTTTGTAACCGGATCATTTGGAGTCTGAATTCTTTGCGGTAAAATAGAAATACCTTAAAAATAAGTTAATTAATGAACCCCAATCTCCTACTTGAGTTTTGAAAATCTCCATTATTCTTATTGATCTTTCCTGCGAGGGGAATGAAAGGTACTTGTTTGGTAATTCATGCCATTCACATGAAGGCTTGGCAAACGCCAAAGTAATTGTCATCGCGATCCCTGGGCGTTCTTCCCAGGGAGTGGCGATCTCAGCCCAGGTTAAATACACAACAAAGACCTAGGCAATAATGATTTCTTTCTTGTGAAAACCGTGTTTGGTCATTTGTTTGGTCTAGGAAAAAAAGAAAAAATGTGCTGCCTTTAATTATTCAAAAATCCCGCTTTCTCCGAGAAAATCATGTCTGCGATCATTTCTGTTGACAAGTTGTCTAAACACTATAAGGTTCCCGTGCGTGAAGCCGGATTGAAGGCTTCGTTCAAGAGCCTGTTCAAACGCCAGGTCAATATCGTCAAAGCTGTGGATGAGATCAGCTTCAGCATTGAACCGGGCGAGGTGGTCGGTTTTTTGGGGCCTAACGGCGCCGGCAAGACCACCACGCTCAAGATGCTCTCCGGGCTGCTCTACCCCACTTCGGGCGCGGTGAGCGTTCTGGATTATGAACCTTCCAAACGCAAAGCGGTTTTTTTGCAGCAAATTACCCTGGTGATGGGCAACCGTTCGCAGTTAAGCTGGGATCTACCCGCCCTCGATTCTTTTGAATTGCAGCGTGCCATCTACCAGATCCCCGCTGACCAGTTCAAGAAAACCCGCGATGAATTCATCGAGCTGCTTGAGCTGCAGGATAAGATCAAAAAACCGGTACGCAACCTCTCGCTGGGGGAGCGCATGAAGGTTGAGTTTGTGGCAGCTCTGCTGCACCGGCCCAAAGTGCTTTTCCTCGATGAGCCGACAATTGGGCTGGATGTGACCATGCAGCGGCGCATTCGCTTCTTCATCAGCGAGTACAACCACCGCTTTGGCGCGACAGTGCTGCTCACCAGCCACTACATGGCGGATGTGGAAGCCCTGTGCAAGCGTGTGATTGTCATTCACAACGGCAAACTGCTTTTCGATGGTCAATTGAGCGCGCTGGTTGACCAATTTTCTGCGTTCAAGACAATTCATGTCACGACCTCCGGCTTTGCTTCGTGGAGTCAATACGGGCAGGTATTGGATCAGGATGCCGGTCATGTCAGTCTGCGCGTTCCGCGTGAAAAAACCGCCGAGATCACTTCGCGCATCCTCAATGAACAGGCGGTCGAAGACCTCACGGTCGATGCTCCGCCCATTGAAGACGTGATCGATAAAGTATTTAGCCAGAAGAAGGCAGAGGATAAAGCAGCATGAGGCGCTTATTTGATTATTATTTAACCAATATGCGCATCTCCATCCAGGAACAGTTCCAATACCGCGCCTCGAACTATTTTTTTATGATCGGTATGATTGCTGAACCGGTGATTTACCTGGTGGTGTGGACAACCCTGGCTGAGAATCAGGGGGGAGTGATCGGCGGCTACACTGCAGGATCCATTGCCGCCTATTACATCGTCTGGACGCTGGTGCGCAACATGAATCTCGGCCAGTCTCCTTTTGGTTGGGAAAGACGCATCCAACACGGCCGTCTGGGTATGGAGTTGATGCGGCCGTTACACCCTGTCCATGGAGATATCTCTTTCTTTGCGGGTTGGAAAATGGTGATGATTCTCATGTGGCTGCCCCTGGCTGCCGCATTGGTTTTGATCTTTAAACCCACACTGAACCCGACCTGGCTGCAAATTGTAGTTTTTGCCATTGCCATCTGGGGTGCTTACCTGATCCGAGCCTTGAGCCTGGCGCTGCTGGGCATGATTTCTTTTTGGACCACGCGTGTGAGTGCTATCTATAATTTGTTTTTCGCTCTTGAACTTATTCTCTCAGGCCGCCTGGTGCCGATGACCTTTATGCCTCTGTGGGTGCAGAAAGCAGCCTACTTTTTTCCCTTCCAATCGTCTTTCTACTTTCCGATTAATGCCCTGGTCGGCCAGCCCACTCCAATAGAATTATTTTCCGGCTTGCTCTTTCAATTGTTTTGGATTGCCGGTGGAGTGCTCTTGCTGAATGTGGTCTGGCATTTTGGAATCCGGCGTTTCTCTTCGGTGGGGAATTAAAGGAGCCAGTATGCGCACGATTAAATTAATTTGGAATTACCTGCGTATCGGCATTGCCAACCAGCTGCAGTACAGAGTCAATTTTTTCACCCAGTTATTGACTTCCTTTATCAGCCTCGGCACTGGTCTGATCGGTCTGGCATTGGTGTTCAACTACACCACCAGTCTGGGGGGGTGGACGCAGCCGGAGTTGCTGACGATCATGGGAGTGTATACCTTGATGGGCGGTGTGATCCAGGCGGTGATCCAGCCGAACATGGAACGGTTGCTGCAGGATGTTGAGGAAGGTACTCTGGATTTCGCCTTGACCAAACCGGTGGATGGTCAGGTCATTGTCAGCATTCGGGAATTAAGTTTCTGGCAGTTGGAGGACGTAATTGTGGGTCTGGTCGTCATTGGCATCAGCCTCGGTCAGATGCATACACAATTGGGTTTGCTGCCGGCACTGGCCTTCGTCGGCGCTTTACTGATGGGTGGGGTGATGATCTATTGCTTTTGGATGGCTGTGACCACCTCCGCGTTTTGGTTGATTCGCATAGACGAAGTGTTTAACTTATTCCAGGGGTTGTATGCAGCGGGTCGTTGGCCGGTAAGCATTTATCCCACCTGGCTGCGGGTGGGGCTGACCTTTCTGGTGCCGGTTGCCTTTGCGGTGACCATTCCTGCTGAAGCTCTGACCGCCCGTCTGACTCCATGGACGTTGGCCGGCGAGGCTGCCTTGACGGTGGTATTTTTGGTGCTGACGCGGGTGATCTGGCGCGTTGGCATACGCCATTACTCAGGTGCCTCGGCATAAAGAGCCATTCTGATCCACAAGTTGTACTTAGACATTGGGAAGATAAAAAAGAGGGAAAAGGAACACGGTTTTCACACGTAGGTTTAACAAACGCCAAAATAACTGTCATCGCGAAACCTGGGTGTTCTCCCTAGGTCGGCCTGTACCAGTTCCTTCGGTAGGCGATCTCAGCCCAGAGAGAGATACACAACAATGCCTGGGGCAATAAGGATAGGTGTATTTCTTGTGAAAACTGCGGGGAAGAAAACATAAAAATACCCAATATCGACTTGCCTAGGGTATAATTAACCGGTTATAGCCTGAAAAAGAGGAATTTTTATGGAAATTGGTTCCGTAACGCAAGTTGACATCGATGAACAGATGCGGTCAGCCTATCTCGATTATGCCATGAGCGTAATCGTCTCGCGTGCTTTACCCGATGCGCGCGACGGCTTGAAACCGGTTCACAGGCGCATTCTTTATGCTATGTGGGACATGGGGATTCGGGCTAACAGCGCCTACAAAAAATCCGCTCGTATCGTAGGTGAAGTGCTTGGTAAGTACCATCCACACGGCGATTTATCCGTTTACGATGCCATGGCGCGTATGGCGCAAGATTTCTCAATGCGCTATTTACTGGTAGACGGTCAAGGCAACTTCGGTTCCGTCGATGGCGATTCCCCGGCTGCTATGCGTTACACCGAAGCCCGCCTGCACGCGCACGCGGAAGAGATGCTGGCCGACCTGGATAAAGAAACCGTCAATTTTGTTGATAACTTCGATGGGTCGCTGCAGGAACCCGAAGTTTTGCCCTCACGATTACCCAATTTGCTTCTGAATGGCTCCTCCGGTATCGCAGTTGGCATGGCCACCAGTATTCCTCCGCACAATTTGCGTGAAATCACCGGTGCCATCGATTACCTGATCGATCATTACGATACGATCGATCAGGTA
>Ga0224522_1000108_pt1 | contig 41657 bp, 25 predicted proteins | sample CFST25metaG_FD_182733 | JGI IMG/M metagenome (GOLD analysis project Ga0224522, IMG submission 182733) | Peat soil microbial communities from Stordalen Mire, Sweden - C.F.S.T25 | ecosystem: Environmental > Terrestrial > Soil > Wetlands > Peat | place: Sweden: Norrbotten County, Stordalen Mire...
CTTAATTCGTGACTAATAAAATTCTTTGTGCTTAGTTGTTCGTTGTATATTAATGAAGTATCGAGATGTTTGAATTCTTTTCTATTAATTTTATACCCAATAGAAAAGAGACCAAAGCGAAAACCTTCTAATTTTAAGTTTAATTTATTGTCATCAGTTCTTTTATCCAAATCTTTATTCAGGTTATATCTCATAGCAGAAGTATCGGGATAGTTTGTTAAAACGTTACTCAAACTATCGCGATTTAGACTTAGGTTTTCTATTAAAAAATTAATGCTGTCTCTTTCATAAAGTGATAAATGACTAAATTCATTAATATAAGTTAACGTATCAATTAATATTTTTAAAGAATCCAGATGCATTTTTATTGCATCGGTATTTTTTTTATAAATATATTTATATTTGTAATTTAAAAAAGCATTATATTGTCTTTTTGAAAATTCGATATTATTTAAGTTATTTGTATATTGAGTATAATCCTCATCGTTAAAGGTTATACTTTTTTTATTAAAAGGATTGAATAATACATTAAATTGAAAATCTACTGATACATTTGAATTAAATCTTGAGTTTTTAAATAAGGTAAAAAAGCCATCAGAAACGCCGCCGCTTGCTTTTACTAATAAAAGAGAAAACATACCCAGATTTATATTGTAAGAAATTGAGGCTTCTGGATTTTTTGCTTCAACCTCAACATAACTTCCAATACTACTATTTGTTTTCCCAGTTATTGTTTTCGTAAATTGGTTTTGAATGGCATAGTCAAAATCATATTGCGATATTGTATCACCACTGTTATTTGTTTGTGAGAAAATGAATGTTGATGAAATTATAATTATTATGGTTGTAAATATTATTTTCCTCATCGGTTTTATTTAAAATTAATAATAAATTAATTTAAATATATAAGTCTTGTGATAAATAACTTTTTCAGCCATTGAGGGTATGTCCGGATTTTTGATGACTTGAATTATGGCTTCTAGCAATATAGGAAATACAAATTGATAATGTCAATAACAAAAACAATGTATTATAAGAAGTGGATTAAAAACGGTGAGAAAATAAAAAAATCCCCGCCGGATTAGCGGGGATTTTACACTTGTGTTGTAGCTGGTTCCGGTCTAAAATCCGCCGGAATGACAGACGTTTTTTATTCCGGAATGACAGACGTTTTTATATTTCGTTTTTAAAATATCTTGCTTATTCCGGCGCCGACGCCCATCGAGATATCGAAGCAGAATTTCGGAAGCAGTGTCATGCCTGCATTAAATCTTGCAAATCGTGTTTCAGCCGTTCCGCCGATTCCGAGCTTGAATCCGTTCTTACCTTCGTTTTCGAACTGTGCTCTTGTTGTCTGGTCGGTACCTGTATAAAAATCATGATATGTAGTGGTGTAATCGAATTTCGTTTTTGAATAGTCGTATCCGATTAATGAATAGAAATTAATTTTCCAGACTCTTTTGCTTACTACACCTGCCAGAGTATATGAGTGAGCGCTTGCAATATCACCGAGATTTAAATTTTCATATGCACCGATAACACCGAAATCCACCGGCATAGGTATTACTAAATCGGCTGAAATATTATGCTGAAGTCCGAATCCGAAAAGCGATAAATAACCAAGGTCACTGATTTTGATTTTCGGCATAGCTCTTACTGTAAGTCTTGTATTAAACACATTTCCTATGGAAGCCTGCGGCATAACAACAGGAATGATGCCAAGACTAAAGCCTTTAGCGAATGAGCCCGGGTTTGCTCCCGGAGGGGCACCATTCATCGGTGTTTCATTTGACTCTCCCACTACGGTTTGTGTTGTCTGAACCGAGCCATCATAAGGGGAATGAATTAAAAAAGTTTTATCAGCGCTTGGAACGGGAACAAGCACTGCGGTTATGCCTACATCCACGCTGAACAGGTCTTTCATTGATTTAACGCTCACCCAGCCGTTATTCATCATCAGTCCGAGTGCATTTACCAGCGGCTGTGAATATCCCAGTCCGAATTCCGAAGTATATTTATTCATCCTGTTCTCGAGGTTTTGAGAATAGGTAAAAGACGATATTACAAATAGCAGAAGAAATAAAGTAAATAGCTTTTTCATAGTACCCCCGTTTGATTTGTTAATTTTTATGAATTTAATGAAATAAATTGCAAATAAAAATTTAAATTTATTTGAACACAAATTTTACCAGATCTTCCTTTGTATGGCTGTCGTTAATTTCGAGAAAGGAATTCCTGTCCCTGTTTAGAGCGAGCCAGTTTGAAATTACTTTAATTTCATCGAGCTCTTCGGCAGTATATTTGTGTTTTATGAATTTGCTGAGAGAGAAGTAGAGGTATTCCGTAGTTTCCGTAATCTCTTCGAAAAAATTCCTCTGGTCGAAGTCGCCGTTTCTTTCCATGGTATATGTATTCAGCAGTTTTCCGTTGTGAATAAAGAAGACTTCTCTTTTCGAGGAAGTATCGCACTTGATAATTATTTTTTTATTATTAATTGCTGATGTAATTACTTTCTGGAAGCTCATAACTTTTTCCATATCCGAGAGCCTGTCGCGAAGCGATGCGGCTTTTTCATATTCCATTTTTTCGGCAAGTTTATCCATAAGTTTTTTATAGATAGTGCGCGAGGAATTATTATTTGTTTCGGTGATATACTCGTGCGCTTTTATAATTTCCTTCCTGTATTCATCCTTCGAGATTGTCAGGTTACAGGGGGCATCGCACTGCCCGATATCGAAGTACATGCAATTGGAATTTGTTATCGATGCTTTCAGTTTTTTGCTTTCGCACTTGCGGATTTTAAATTTATCTTTTATTTCGCGCAGAAGCTGGTTAACTGTCCTCCTGCTTGAAAACGGTCCGTAATAATATGCTCCGTCATTTTCGATTTCATAGACTTTTTCTATTTTCGGAAAATCATTCTGCACGTCCATCTTTAAAAACGGGTGGAAACGGAAACGCTTTATGGCAGTGTTAAAGCGGGGTTTGTGTTTTTTGATTAACTTCGATTCGAGAATCAGTGCCGAAAGCTCGGAGTCGGTAATCCGGTATTCGAGTTTCCGGATGCTTGCAAGAAGCCTTCTTATTTTATAAGTCAGTTCGGAGTTATGCCTGAAATATGTAGAAAGTCTTTCCCGCAGATTTTTTGCTTTGCCAATATAAAGAATTTCACCCGAAGTGCTTTTGAAAAAATATACGCCGGGGTTTGTAGGAATGTCTTTAAGTTTAATATTGACCCTTTTAAGTGCAGGAGATTTCTTTTCCTCGGTATATATTTTCTTGTTTTGAAAAGTGAGAACTTCATCGAGCATTTCGATTTCATATTCTTCCTGAAGGACTTCGAGGAAATGCAGGAGAATTTTAGCAGTAGCAAGAGTATCATCGAATGCGCGGTGTTTCCTGTCCATCTTTATTCCGAGGTATTCTGAAACATTGCCGAGGGATTTGCTTTTCAGCTGTCTTAATAACCGCCGTGCAAGTTTACAGGTGCAGAGAGTTTTGACTGTAAACTTAACGGGTTCATCGAGGCGATTAAAAGACTCTGACACGAATTTATAATCGAAGCTGACATTATGCCCGACGAAAACAGTATTCTCGAAATTTATATCTTCAAAGAATTTAATTATTTTCGGGGCAACATCATCGAATACGGGTTTATCAATTACGTCTTCGTTGGTAATTCCGGTCAGGTACGTTATTTCCCTCGGGATGTGCTGTTTCGGGTTTACAAGCGTGGAAAACTTATCCGTAATTTCCCCGTCCTGTATTTTCACAAGTGAGATTTCAGTGATGCGGTTGTAATGCGGCGACAGGCCTGTTGTTTCGACGTCGCATACAACGTAGGTTGCATCATAAACATTCAATAATTTTTTATTGCTGTTTTTCATTACCTGTTTAAATTAAGATAATGCCAATAAAGTATAAACAGCTTTATTTTTGTACACCTTAAAAGACTATTTATTTATAATATTGAATTTCATATTTTTAAAAACAAACATAAATGGGGGATAAATTCATATGAAACTGAGTAAATTTTCTGTTGTAATAATCCTTATTGCTTTTGTTATGGGTTTTTCGGGCTGCGGCAAAAGTGAAAAGCCCAAAAAGAAATTCGATACGACGCCTGTCTCAATAAAACAATTCGACACTCCTCCGGGAGCAGACCCGTCTGTACCTGCAGAACTTGGCGGGAAAGGTTTTAAGGGAGAGGGCTGGACCACTAAAACAGATTACAACATTGCGGGAAATCCAAAAGCTGTAAAGGGCGGAAGCCTGATTATGTCGATGAAAGATTTTCCTGCAACCCTAAGAATCATAGGGAAAGATTTCAATTCGGATTTTAATACCATGGCAGAGGAAATGATTTATGAATCTTTGGTTGGATTAGACCCTGTGACGGGAGATTACACACCGAGGCTTGCAACACACTGGAAAGTGTCCGATGATAAGATAACATATAAATTCAGGATTAATCCGGATGCAAGATGGGCAGACGGAAAGCCCGTCACTGCAGAAGATGTCATAGCGACATGGAAGCTTTCTGTTGACCCCGGAATTTTAGATGCATATTACAATGAACTTTACAGCACATATGAAACGCCTGTTGCAGAAAGCAAATACATTGTGTCTGTAAAATCAAAGCAAATGAACTGGAGGCAGTTTGTATATTTTGCTAACAGCATGAAGATTCTCCCTGCGCATATAATCGGCAGTTTATCGGGAAAAGAGTTTCTTGAAAAATACCAGTTTGATTTTCTTCCAGGTTCCGGAGCATATATAGTGGATAAAAATGAGATTAAAAACGGTCAGTCCGTAATGATTCGCAGAAGGAGCGACTATTGGGGAGAGAAGGAAAAGTTTGCAACGGGATTATTTAATTTCGATCTGGTGAGATTCGAAGTTATACCTGATGAGGCAATGGAATTCGAGAAATTCAAGAAAGGCGAAACTGATGTATACATAGTTTCAAGAGCTCAATTCTGGGCAGAGAAATTTGATTTTGATGAATTTAAAAGGGGAGTAATAAACAGAAAAAGGGTTTTCAATGAAACTCCGGCAGGTTCTTCGGGAATTGCATTAAACATGAGGAAGCCTCCTTTTGATGATGTCAGATTAAGGAAAGCATTTGCATTTTTATATGACAGGGACAAGTTCAACGAAAAACTTTTCTTCAAGGCATATGAGCCAATTGATTCATATTTCCCGGGATCTGTCTTTGAAAATCCTCTTAATCCGAAAATCAGGTATAATTTTGATTCAGCACAGAGGCTGCTAACGGAAGCCGGATGGAAGGACAAGAACAAGGACGGTTATCTGATTAAAGAAGGAAAACTGCTGGAATTTGATTTGCCATTTTTAAAAGGAATGGACAGGTATTTTACCATTTACCAGGAGGATTTGAAGAAGGCGGGGATAAAAGTTAACTTGAAAGAAATGGACATGACAACGCTGTTCAAGCTCGGGAATGAAAGAAACTTTAAGATTATACCGATTAATTTTTCGGGTTTGCAGATTCCTAATCCCGAAAATTCACTGTCATCGGAAGCTGCGGACCAGGAAGGTACGACCAACTGGCCGGGGATAAAAAACAGCAGAATTGACGAGTTATGCAAGCAATATGATACATCTTTCAGTGTTGACGTTAGAATAAAAATTCTGAGGGAAATGGATTTGATTGCCTGCAGCGAATTCGGAATTATATTCGGTTGGTATCCGCCTTACCAGAGAGTTTCGTTTCAGAATAAGTTCGGATTCCCCGACGGAATTATTGCGCGTGACTTTAACGTGATTTCATCATTACCTTACATGTGGTTTAATGACCCCGAGCAGGCGCTCGAATATGATGCGGTAGTTTTGGATAAGAACAAAACACTTCCAAAGGGTAATGAAGACAATAAGTACTGGCAAAACCTGAAAGAAAAGAAGAACGCAAAATAATTTTGTTGACATAAAATTCTTTATACACCGGATTAAATGATAAGTTATTTTATTCGCAGGTTTTTGTTAATAATACCTACATTCATAGGTATTACTCTTATAACTTTTTTAATACTGCAGGTTGTTCCCGGGGGTCCGCTTGAAATGGAACTGATGAGAATTAAAACAGGCGGTGTGAGCGGAGAGGTGAATACTTCGGTAAGCGGTCGCGGGTCGGTAAATATTCCGGAGTCAGCATTAAAAGAGATGAAAGAGTTTTACGGATTCGATAAGCCGATATTCGTAAGATATACGGATTGGCTTGGGAATCTTGTGAGGTTCAATTTCGGAAAATCTTATTCTTATGCAGAGCCTGTATGGGATGTGATTTCATCGCGTTTTAAAGTATCCATATATTTTGGATTTATAAGTTTCATATTAACATATCTGATTTGCATTCCGCTTGGCGTAATGAAAGCAGTAAAGAGCGGTTCCAAATTCGATTTCCTTTCATCATTTCTTGTATTCCTCGGTTATTCAACTCCCGGCTGGGCTTTCGGAGCATTTATGCTTATTATATTCGGAGGAGGAAGTTTCCTGAACGTATTTCCGCTCGGGGGGTTCAGGTCGGAGGATTTTGACTCGATGAATTTCTTCCAGCAGGTTTTCGATCAGCTGCATCATACAATACTTCCCGTGATTGCATACGTGATTGGAAATTTTGCAATGCTTACAATTCTTACAAAAAATTCCGTGATTGAAAATTTAAGTCAGGATTATGTGAAGACAGCATTTGCAAAAGGCTTGCCTGAGAAGAGAGTAATTTACTATCACGCATTAAGAAATTCATTGATACCGATTACAACCGGGATAGGAAATTTTCTCGGATTAATTCTGGCGGGAAGCATAATGATAGAAAAAGTATTTAATATTCAGGGAATGGGACTTCTTGCATTCAACTCTATAATCAACAGGGATTATCCGATTACGATGGGTATCCTTGTTATATCGAGTGTGCTGATGCTTGTAGGTAATATTTTATCGGATATGATATACGCATGGGCTGACCCGAGAATAAGATTTAAATAAATTATGGCTGAAGAAAAACAAAATAGAAAACAAATTTCGGTTTCTCTTTTAAAAAAACGCTGGAGAAAGTTTAAAACCATCAAGAGAGGATATTATTCTTTTCTGATAATTGTTTTTCTTTATCTGATTTCATTTATATTACCTTTGTTTATAGGCAGAAGTGCTTTGATTGTAAAATATAATGACAATTATTATTCCCCGATATTTACATATCATGCTGCGAGCGAATTTAATCAGAACATACCGGGAGAGGCAAATTACAGATTATTAAAAAAACAATTCAGCGAGGAAAACGGAAATAACTGGGTGCTGTTACCTGTATATTCTTTCGGACCAAATGAGAATCTGCTCGATGAAACCGAAGGGAATCCACCGCACCCGCCATCGCTGAAACATATAATGGGCACGGATTCAAGCTGCCGTGATGTTTTTGCGCGTATTGCTTACGGGTTTAATATTTCCATATCATTTGCTTTATCGGTTACTTTATTTGCATTTCTGATTGGGATTATAATTGGTGCTCTGCAGGGATTCTTCGGCGGAGTTGTAGATATTATTCTGCACAGGATAATAGAAATTTGGGCTACTCTTCCGTTTCTTTATGTAATAATTATTATCAGCTCTCTGCTTGTTCCGAATTTCTTTTTACTTTGTCTTATAATGACATTATTCAGCTGGATAGGAATTACTTATTATGTCCGCGGAGAATTTTACAGGGAAAAAGCTAAAGACTATGTGTCTGCGGCAGTTGCAATGGGAGCGCCGACGAGAAATTTAATTTTCAAACATATTTTACCAAATTCACTTACACCGATTATTTCATTTGCTCCTTTTGCAATAGTAGGGAATATTACTGCATTGGTGAGTCTTGATTTTCTCGGTTTCGGATTGCCGCCTCCGACACCAAGCTGGGGGCAGTTGATTGAGCAGGGGATGATTAACATTGAATACTGGTGGCTCGTTGCTTTTCCGCTTGCAATACAATTTCTGACTCTGATTGCAATTGTATTTATAGGAGAAGCAGTGAGGGAAGCATTCGACCCGAAAGTATATGCGCGTTTGAGATAAATTTTTAATTAACTGAAATGCCTGATAAAAAACTTGTTGAAATAAAAAATCTTAAGACCTATTTCTTCGTCGAGCCGATTGATTACGAAATAAAAATCGAAATTGATGATGAAATGAAGAAGTTTTGTGCTGGTGATAAAAAGCTGAAAGGCAAAGTCGCTGCTAAAGCTGTGGATGATGTGAGTTTTGATATTTACGAAGGTGAGGTATTAGGAATAGTAGGAGAATCAGGTTCAGGAAAGTCGGTGACGGCTTGTTCTATCAACAGGCTTATCCCTGACCCACCGGGAAGAATTATTGGCGGTAAGATTATATACAAAGGAGTTGATTTATTAAAATTATCTTATGATGACATCAAAAAATACCGTGGAAAAGAAATTGCAATGATTTTCCAGGAACCAATGACATCATTGAATCCTGTAATGAAGATAGAAACGCAGCTTACCGAAATACTTTTATATCATGAAAAAATAAGCAAAGCAAACGCGATTGATAAAGCAATAGAATTGATGGAATCTGTCGGAATATCCGATGCCGGAAAAAGAATAAAGGATTATCCCCACCAGTTCAGCGGGGGGATGAGGCAAAGAGTAGTAATTGCAATGGCGCTTGCCTGCAATCCGTCGTTACTGATAGCAGATGAGCCTACAACAGCTCTGGATGTGACTATACAGGCACAAATAATCGATTTAATGCTGAAAATAAAAAACGAAAGAAAAAATTCGGCAATACTTTTAATTACACATAATCTTGGTATAGTCGCGGAAATGTGTCAGAGAGTGATTGTGATGTACGGCGGGAAGATTCAGGAGATTGCAGGAGTCAATGAACTATTTAACAATCCCAAACATCCTTACACGATTGGGTTACTGGAATCTTTGCCTGACCCGGATTCAGAACCGGGGAGGAGACTGAAAGCTATACCTGGATTGATTCCGCATATTCTGGAATTACCGAAGGGATGCAAGTTTTGTACAAGGTGTCCAAAAGTAACTGATGAATGCAGAGCAACAGAGCCCGGGTTAAGAGAGATAGCTGAAGGACATTTTGTCAGGTGCCATTATGCTTAATTAAAAATTTTATGAATCAGGATAACATACTCGAAATAAGAAATCTCAGCGTGAATTTTCCCGTTACCGGGGGATTTTTTAAAAGAAAAATCGCAGATTTGAATGCTGTTGACGGCATTAATCTTGAAATTAAAAAAGGTGAAACGTTAGGACTGGTAGGGGAATCGGGCTGCGGGAAATCAACAATCGGCAAAGCAATAATCAAGCTTTTGAAGTTCAATTCTCCCGATGTAAAAGTAAGCGGTGAGATACTAATAAAAACAGAAGACGGTGAAATTGATATAATAAAATTAAAGAACAAAGATTTAAGAAAATACAGGGGATACATTCAGATTGTTTTTCAGGACCCGTATTCATCACTTAATCCGAGAATGTCGGTCGGTCAGATTATAGAAGAGCCGATGAAATATCATTCAAAGATATCAAAAAAAGAAAGAGGTGAAAGAATTGCATACCTGCTCGAAAAAGTCGGAATGCAGCCGGAGCAGGCAAAGCGATACCCGCACGAGTTTTCCGGCGGACAGAGGCAGAGGGTTGGGATTGCAAGAGCGCTCGCGACGAATCCGAAATTAATAATCGCAGATGAGCCCGTATCAGCACTAGATGTCTCAATTCAGGCACAGGTGATAAATTTACTTCAGGAATTGCAAAGTGAATTTGATTTAAGCCTGCTTTTCATTGCGCATGATTTATCGGTTGTAGAGCATATCAGTTCAAAGATATCCGTAATGTATCTCGGAAATATTGTTGAATCGGGATTATCGAAAGAAGTTTATCATAAGCCTGTACATCCGTACAGCAAAGCATTATTATCGGCTGTACCTTTACCAAGAGTAAGTTTAGAAAAAAACGAAAGAATAATATTAAAGGGTGATATACCGACACCTTTGAATAAACCGTCCGGATGCGGGTTCAGGACGAGGTGTCCTATTGCTCAAAAGGAATGTGCAGAGAGCATTCCTCCACTGGAATTAAAGCGAGAAAATCATTTTGCTGCTTGCTTCTTCAGCAAGTAAAAATATTAATTCATATATATGGCAAAACTACTCAATGAATATGAAAAACCGACGAAAGAACATTTTAAGATTTTATTTTTAAGCTGGGCCGGATGGGTATTTGATTTCTATGATTTGATTCTGTACACTTTCCTGATGATTCCCATTAAGCACGAATTGAATTTTTCAGATGTTCAGATTTCTTTTGTGCTGGGTGCAAGCCTTGCCGCGACTGCAGTCGGCGGTGTTATCTTCGGTTTTCTTTCCGACAGGTACGGAAGAAAAAGAGTTCTTCAATGGACAATACTGACATACAGCATAGGGACTTTCCTAAGCGGATTTTCTTATAACATTGAGTTGTTATTACTATTCAGGATTATTACAGGACTTGGAGTCGGAGGAGAATGGGGAACGGGGCAGACCTATATAGGCGAGACTTTTCCCGCAAAAGTGCGGGGAAGATATGGAGCATTTATGCAGACGGGAGCGCCGATTGGAATTGCACTTGCAACGCTTGTGGGAGGATATATTGCTCCTGAAATAGGATGGAGATTATGTTTCTTTGTTTCAATAATTCCCGCAATACTTGTAATTTTTATCAGGAAGAAACTTCCGGAATCAGACATCTGGGAAGAGAGAAAAAAACTGATTGATTCAGGGCAGTTATCAAAAGAAGAAATTAAAACTGAAAATAAAAATAAATTCTTTATATTATTCGATCCCGAATACAGAAAATTTTTCATACTGGCTTTAGTTCTCGCGATTTTCGACATGTCTGCATACTGGTTCACCTATTCATGGATGCCGGGATACTTAAACCAGCAAAGGCAGTTCTCGATGGCGAAATCTGCATTGTTCATGCTGGTAACACAGGGAGGTGGATTTATCGGTTACTTTACATTTGGTTTTGTTGCCGATAAACTCGGAAGAAGGCCTGCATATTCAATTTACTCGGTAATAATGTCTTTCGGATTAATAATGATTACTACTATGTGGGATGTGATTGCAGTACACCACGAACTAATTTTAGTGTGCATGTTTCTTGTAGGATTCGGAACTGGTATGTTCGGCGGCTACGGACCGCTCTTCTCTGAACTTTTCCCGACAAAAATCAGGGGAACGGCTATGGGAGCGGCTTTCAACCTTGCAAGGGGGATTCAATTTTTTACACCTGTTATAATTGCTGTTGTAGCAACGAGTTACGGACTCGGCGGCGGAATTTCCATAGCCGCAATTTTTGCACTGTTAACAGGAATGTGGATATGGACATTCCCCGAGACTCGCGGAAAAAAGGTAACCGTATTGAGATTTGACCAGTGAAAATTTTGATATTTCATTTATGATGTGTAAATTTGTATATGAATAATACTATAAAATTCGTACTTGATGATAATATTGCAGAGATTGATTTTTCCAAAGAAAAAGATTTAAAGCCCACAACAACTGTTTTAAATTATTTACGCAGTCTCGGCAATCACAAAGGCGTGAAAGAAGGATGCGCCGAAGGCGACTGCGGAGCTTGCACTGTTGTTATCGCAGAACCAGGACAAAACGGAAATTTAAATTATAAATCAGTCGATTCATGCCTGTTATTCCTGCCAATGATACACGGCAAGCAGCTAATCACTGTCGAAAATTTATCACAAAGAAAAAACGGAAATATTATTTTACACCCTGTTCAGGAGATGATGGTCAATTCATTCGGAAGCCAGTGCGGATACTGCACACCCGGTTTTATTATGTCACTTTTTGCACTGTATAAAAATCACAGTAAAACAACCAGAGAAATAATAGAAGATTCACTCAGCGGAAATCTGTGCAGGTGTACAGGATATCAATCAATACTAGAGGCAGCAACTGAAGCATGCAAAAAAAACGGGGAAGACCATTTTTCTGATAACAAGGAAAAGACATTGGAGCTATTAAGAAAAATCAGTATTAATAAAACGGCAATAATGATAGATACAGAAAAACAGACATACTTCCGTCCGTTAACACTTGATGATGCTTTGATGTTAAAGAAGGATTATAGCAATGCTGTTTTAATTAACGGTGCAACCGATATTGCTTTGAAACAAACAAAGAAAAACGAATTACTGACTGAAATAATCGACCTTTCGGGAGTTGATGAATTAAAAATTTACGATGCAGTAGATAAGGGATTTTATTTCGGAGCGGGAATGAGTCTTGAAAATTTAAAAGCAATTTGTGAAAAAGAATTTCCAGCACTTTATAATATATTGAAATTATTCGGTTCACTGCAGATAAGAAACCTGGCGACAATAGGCGGCAATGTAGGCTCTGCCTCGCCGATAGGAGATACTCTTCCCATGCTATTTGCATATAAAGCAAAAGTAATTGTTCAGAGCAGTAAAAATAAAAGGGAAATTGACATTGAAGATTTCATAAAAGGATACAGAAAAACTGATTTGAAAAGTGATGAAATAATAACTTCAGTATTTATTCCTAAACCTGAAAAAAATGTATATGTAAAATCATATAAAGTATCAAAAAGAAAGGACCTCGATATATCCACAGTAAGTCTTGCATGCAGATTGATTCTGGAAAAAGATAATATAAAAGAAATACTCCTTGCTTATGGAGGAATGGCTGAAACTACAAAACGAGCAAAGAAAACGGAAGATTATTTATTAGGTAAAGAATGGAGCAGAAAGACAATAGAAGAAGCTATGAAAATTGTATATGATGAATTTAAGCCGATATCAGATGCACGTTCTTCGGAAGAGTTCAGGAAAATAATATCAAAAAATTTGTTAATGAAAATGTTTATTGAAATTTTAAAATAAAATTTATAAAGATATATATAAGATGATTCACGAAAGTGCAATAAAGCAGGTAACGGGTGAAGCGGTATTTGTAAATGATATCGATGCAAGCAGTGAAATGCTTATCGGGCATGTTGTTTACAGCAGGTATGCTCATGCAAAAATTTTAAGTTATAATCTTGAAAAAGCAAAAGCATTAAAGGGTGTATATGCAGTGCTTTCTTATAAAGACATACCCGGCGAAAATCAGGTTGGACCAGTAATTAAGGATGAATTATGTCTTGCAGAAAATGAAGTAACATTTATCGGTCAGGCGATATTTCTTATTGCAGCAAAAAATAAAGAAATTGCAATAGAAGCTGAAAAACTTATTGAAATAAAATATGAACCTCTCGATGCAATACTTGATTTGGAAACTGCGATTGAAAAAAATAATTTAATTGCACCCGTCCGGAAAATTGAACGTGGAGATGTAGATAAAGAATTAAGCAAATCAAAACATAAATTCAGCGGGATATTAACAACAGGAGCACAGGAACACTGGTACCTTGAAACGCAGAGCTGTCTTTGCATTCCCGGTGAAGACAGGCATATAAAAGCATTTGCTTCAACCCAGCATCCGAGCGAAACGCAGGCAATTATAGCAGACGTGCTCGGAATAAAATCAAATGAAGTTGAAGTTGAAGTGCGAAGAATTGGCGGAGCTTTTGGCGGGAAAGAAACGCAGGCGAATCATATTGCATCGTGGTGTGCACTTCTTTGCAATGCAACAGGTAAACCTGTTAAAATTCATTTATTCAGGGATGATGACCAGATAATAACGGGAAAGCGTCACAGGTTTTTATCGAAGTATGAAGTCGGATTTGATGATGAAGGAATTATAAATGCTTATTCGGTTGAACATAACAGCGACGCTGGTGCTGCGACTGATTTATCCATGGCAATACTGGAGCGCGGAATGCTTCACGCGGATAATGCTTACTTCATTTCCAATATGCGCGTGATAGGAAAGGCATATAAGACGAATCTTCCGTCCAATACGGCTTTGAGGGGATTCGGCGGTCCGCAGGGAATTGCAGTTATAGAAACTGCAATAGACAGGATTGCAAGATTCCTGAAAAAAGATTCTGCTGAAATCAGATATAAAAATTTTTATAAATTAAGTATTAATAATCTCACACATTACGGAGAAGAAGTTGAAAACAACCGCCTGAAAATCCTGTTTGATAAAATTTATAAATCATCCGATTATAAACAAAGAAGAATTGTAATAAATAAGTTCAACGATGAGAATGAGTTTTATAAAAAAGGTATGGCAATCACTCCTGTTAAATTCGGGATATCATTCACTACTGCATTTTTAAATCAGGCAGGCGCGCTGGTAAATATTTACAAAGATGGCTCTGTACTTGTGAATCACGGCGGAATAGAGATGGGACAGGGATTATATACAAAGATACTAAGCATTGCATCGGCTGAACTTGGGGTAAATCCGGAAAACGTTATTGTGAATGCAACCAATACATCTAAAGTCCCGAATACATCAGCCACTGCTGCATCTTCGGGAAGCGACATGAACGGATTTGCCGTGAAAAATGCAATCGATATTTTAAAAGAAAGATTATCTGTATTTGTGCTGGATATTTTAAAAAGCAAATCAAAGCCCGAAAATATAATTTTTGAAAACGATTTTGTGTTTGAAAAAAATCTTCCGGATGAAAAAATCACATTCAAAGAATTAATATCTACGGCATATTTAAAGCAGGTTAGTTTAAGTGCAAACGGATATTACAAAACTCCCGATATCTGGTTCGACAGGGAAAAAGGCGTTGGGCATCCTTTCCATTACTTTGCATTCGGGATGGCTGTATCTGAAGTGCTGGTAGATACTTTGACGGGTTATCATAAAATTTTACGAACGGATATACTTCACGATGTAGGAAATTCATTGAATGAAGAAATTGACAAGGGGCAGGTTGTCGGCGGTTTCATACAGGGAGTAGGCTGGTGCACGACAGAAGAAATAAAATGGGATGATAAAGGAAATCTTTTAAACCATTCTCCCGACACATATAAAATTCCAACCATACAGGATATTCCGTCTGATTTCAGAGTAGAACTTCTGGAAGGATATCCCAATCCAAATACAATCCGCAGCAGCAAAGCAGTAGGCGAGCCGCCTTTGATGCTGGCTTTCTCCGTCTGGCTTGCAATAAAAGATGCAGTCTCAGCAGTCGGTGAACACAAAACCGAACCTGAATTTTCTCTTCCCGCGACAAATGAGGTGATAGTGATGTCGGCGGAAAAGATGAGAAAAAAAGAAGTCAGAATATAATATAAAAACGTGTTTACCTGATTGATACTGACATTTCCTTTGCACTTTTTTCTTAATTGCAATTAACATTATTAATATCTAATATTGATAAAATAACTCATCCGAAAATTAATTGATAAAATATGAATAAGATTTTATTAATTGTTTGTGTTTTTCTTTCAGTTCAAAATTTACATTCCCAATGGATTTGGCAAAATCCTCTACCTCAAGGAAGTGATTTGACTTCTGTGTTCTTTGTTGACCAAAACACAGGATGGACTGTAGGATTAGCCCATACTATAATAAAAACAACTAATGGTGGAATAAATTGGATTTCTCAAAATAGTGGAACTACTTGTGATTATAATGCAATATATTTTATAAATTCACAAACTGGCTGGGTTGTCGGGAGAGATTCCAGGTTAGAATCATCGGGAATAGTTATTAAAACTACAAATGGTGGATTAAACTGGGTTTCATTATTAACAACAAATCCTCTTTATTCAGTTTACTTTGTAGATTCTCAAATTGGATGGGTTGTAGGGAAAAATGCAACGGTCAAAAAAACTACAGATGGCGGAAATAATTGGATAAACCAAAATATAGGTACGTTTTTTAGTTTTAACTCTGTGCACTTTTTCAATTCTTTAACAGGAATAATTTCAGGTGATGGGGGAAAAATTTACAAAACCACAGATGGAGGTAATATTTGGGATTCTTGTTCCAGTGGAGTTAATAATTCACTCGGTTCAATTTTCTTCATAGATTCTCAAACAGGTTGGATTGGGAGTTCGAGTTTGATTTTAAAAACAACAAATGGAGGTATTAATTGGATTTCTCAATCAAGTGGTGCTGGGAGTTCGATTTACTTTATTAATTCACAAACCGGATGGGCTGTTGGATTATATGGAGGAAAATATAAAACATCAAATGGTGGTACAAACTGGATTTATGAGCCTATGACAGGATATATTAATTATACTAGTATTTATTTTTATGGTTCACAGACAGGATGGTTTGTAGGAACTTGGGGAGAAATGTATAAAACCACAAATGCAGGATTAAGTTGGTTTTCCCTTGAAAGTACTGTTTCAAAAAATCATTTGCATGGAACTTACTTTGTTAATTCTTTAACCGGTTGGATTGTTGCTGATTATAATTATCCTGAATCGATACTAAAAACAACAAATGGTGGTGTAAACTGGTTCTCACAAAACAATGGGTTAGTTGCTTACCTTTATTCTGTTTATTTTATTAATTCGCAAACTGGCTGGTCTGCAGGATTTGGGTATCCAATAAAAACGACAAATAGCGGGTTAAACTGGATAGTTCAACCATTATCATGTACGAATGCGAAAATAAATTCTATTTATTTCGTTAATCCTCAAAATGGTTGGATTGCAGGAGAAAATCAAAATACGTATACTGGAATAATTTATGGAACATTAAATGGAGGAGCTAACTGGAATTTACAAACTGAAATCTCAAATAATTCTTTTTATTCACTTTCTTTTATTGATTCACAAACCGGTTGGGTAGTAGGAAAATACGGAAAAATTCTTAAAACGACAAACGGAGGAATGATTTGGAATCCTCAAATAAGTAGCACAAGCAGTAGATTAAATTCAGTTTTTTTTACAAATTCACAAACAGGATATGTTTCTGGTGTAGGTAATTTAATACTTAAAACTATTAATGGTGGTGACAACTGGAATATTCAAACAACACCTGCGGGTAGTGATTTATATAGTATTTATTTTGTAGATTCGCAAACTGGTTGGGCAGTAGGTGATTATGGAATAATATTAAAAACAATTGATGGTATTACTTGGAATCAACAAATAAGCGGAGCATTAAATTGTTTATTTTCAGTATTTTTTACAAATTCACAGACTGGTTGGATTGCAGGAGCACAAGGAACAATTCTTAAAACGACCAATGGAGGAAGTGTCTTTATAAGAAAAATACCATCGGAAATTCCCAAGAATTATTTACTTTCTCAAAACTTTCCGAATCCCTTTAATCCAACAACAAGTATCAAGTATTCAGTATCAAGTATTCAGAATGTAAAATTGAGTGTATATAATATTCTTGGTAAAGAGATAGAGACTCTCGTTAACGAAAAGCAATCTCCGGGAACTTATGAAGTGAATTGGAATGCGGCAGGTTATCCGAGTGGGATTTATTTTTACAGGTTGCAGACAGGAGATTTTACGGAAACAAAAAAAATGGTACTAATCAAATAAACAGAATTAACTTCAGAGTTTTCGGAAAATATTTCTGATTTGAAATTATAAAATTTATTATTATTTTCAGATAAATCAATATTCTATTATAATTATCCTTACTTATACGGGTTTGGAATCAACAAATCCGCAACTGATACTTCCAGACAGATTGATTTATAAATTGATTTTTCTTTATCATTAAATCCAAATTTTTAAAAGGCTATCTGAAAGCCAAAAAACGGGGGTAAAGTTATGAAAAAAGCAAAAACAATTAACTTTGTTATTGTGATTTTGATTTTTGTATTTCTCGGGTTAAATTTTGTCGATTTAGACCAGGGTTATATAAATAAGTTCGGATATAATTCCATTTGCGTTTCAAAAAATGGTTATCCGCAGGTAGACAAATTCGACGCATCCCAGTTTGATTTCCGTAATGGAAAGTTTTATGTTGAGGCAAAATCTTCATTTTGCATAAGGGCAATATTGCCTGACGGGAAAACATACAGAGACTTGCTTACGAATTTTACCAGTACCCGCTCTGATTATGCACCAGAGGATGCGCTTGAAAACATGGTCTGGAGAATATTTGCTTCACACGACCAGAACGGAAAGAAATTATTTGAGAACTGGCCTCCTTCGCCGTCAGATATGAACAAAGAGGTTACTTACATGACAAGCGATAAAGAACTGGCATTTTTCACTTTTAGTTTGCAGCAAGGAGCTGCTGCACTTGACTGGAAGACATCAGGGGTAGACTGGAAAGAAGATGCAAACAATTTAAGATTGCTTGTTAGCAGATGGCTCGATAATGCAAAGCCCGGCTGGCAGCTTTATATTGTGCATACTGTCGGTTATCAGGAAGTGCATCGTGGAAATGAAAGGTTTATTGTGGACGACCCGCTTATTACAGCGATTGTGGAAGTTAAGTAATTTTGATGTAAAACCGCATTGTTGTAATATTAACCTTGTATAATCATTATCTTATTTCCGACTGTTTTAATCGGATATTTACATCTTTTTATGCTTTTTTGGGTATCCGATTTAGTCCATTTTGATTATATTTGTATATTAATAAACTAATGACTCTCAGTAGGTTTTAAACCCTGTGCATTATAAAATTTTTAAAAAAATCTTTTCTAATAAAGTTTTTCAACTAAGGAGGAAGTGTTATGTATAATTTTGTTTCTTTAAACGTAAAATGTCCCATCTGCGGTCACTCTTTTATGGATGAAGAGCATCTTGTTGATAACGAGCCGAGTATAAAATTAAATATAAAAATTGCAGCGAAAGACGGGTTCATTAACCTTAGTTCGATTTACGGAAGTTATAATTACGTGTGCAACGTGGATACACCGAACAATGACATTGCCGAGTTTACCTGTCCTCACTGCCACGAAGAACTTCACAGCAATATCGAATGCAAGGTCTGCAAAGCCCCGATGGTTCCTTTCTATCTTGATATGGGCGGAATAGTGAGCGTATGTTCGAGAGCAGGATGTAAAAATCACACAGTTGAATTCAATGACCTGACTCATGCTCTTACGAAGTTTTACCAGGAATACGGATTCATAAGGGAAACCACCGATGAAGAAAAAGAATTTGCTGAGCTTCCCGCGCCCGAAAAAGATGAAACACTGGAAATACTGGAAACAGGAACTTTTCTTCAGGCATACTGTCCGGAATGCAAGAGGAGCCTGATTGATGCGGATATGCTGAGATTGAAAATAGTAAACGATAAAAAAGAAGTCGGCAGTGTAATGCTTAGTCCTTATCTTAATGTGTTCTCTTCGAAATCAACCATTTTCCTGACAGAAGGAAAGCCGGTCATAGACTTAAAATGCTTTCATTGTGATGCAAGCCTTATGAAAAAAGATAAAAAATGCGAAACCTGCGGTTCACCTGTTGCAAGGATAGCTCTGGGTGCAAGGTCGAAGCTGATAGATTTTTATATCTGCTCGAAAAAAGGATGCAGGTGGCACGGCTTGAGTGAAGATGATATCAATGAAATAAAGCTTGAAGACAGCCTGGAATGGTAGAGCATTTAATGATAAATGTTAAATGTTAAATTATTCAAAAATTAAATTTACGAAATTAATATAAATAAATATATATGTTCCAGATAATCAGGAAACAAGAAATGGCAAAGGGTTCTATAATACGCTTTGACATTACTGCGCCCAAGATTGCTTCGAAAGCTAAGGCAGGTCAATTTGTTATCGTGAGAATCAATGAAACAGGCGAGCGTATTCCGCTTACAGTTGCGGATAAAGATGAATTTGCAGGCACAATAACGCTGGTTTTCCAGGTAGTGGGAAAAACAACAGCATTGATGAGGTCATTGAAGGAAGGCGATTTAATCAGGGATGTTGTCGGTCCTCTCGGAAAGGCTGCCGATGTTGAAAAAATAGGTACTGTAGTTATGGTAGGAGGCGGAACGGGTGTTGCGATTTTGCACCACGTTACCAAAGCATTCAAGGAGGTAGGAAATTATGTAATCGGAATAATCGGAGCCAAGGAAAAAGATTTGATTATACTCGAAGATGAAATGAGAGCGATGTGCGATGAGCTTATAGTTACAACCGATGACGGAAGCTGGGGTGAAAGAGGATTTGTAACACAGCCCTTGCAGAAATATCTCGGAGAGAGGTATGACATAAAGCTTTGTTATGCAATCGGTCCGATAATAATGATGAAGAATGTATGCAACCTAACAAAAAAATATAAACTACCTACAATGGTCAGCCTGAATCCTGTCATGATAGACGGAACCGGAATGTGCGGAGGATGCAGGGTTACGGTAGATAACAAAACACAGTTCTGCTGTGTTGACGGTCCTGATTTTGACGGACACCTTGTAGATTTTGATGAGCTTGAAAAAAGAAACAGCATTTACATGAAAGACGAGAAAGATTCTTTACTGTTTTCAATCAGATAATTAAAAAATAAATTTAAATTATTATGTTCGAACAGGATATTAAATATCTAAAATTTAAAACTTATTTAAACACTTACTGCCCTCACTGCAGAAATACATTTAATGTAGAGAAAAAAGATTCGAAATCGCTTGATTTCAAAGCTATATACAAAGGACAGGAAATAGATTTAAGATTAAGTCCGTTTCTGGACGTATTCGACGTCGAATCATCGGTACCAATTGCAGAAGGCGACATGGTCGAGGATTTTTTGTGTCCAAGATGCAAGAAATCGCTGATTAGCCAGGAAGTACCATGCGGGGAGTGCGGTTCACCTGTTGCAGAGTTGATTATAGCGGTATATTCAAAACTGATTCCGTTTTATGTATGCATGAGGCATAAATGTAAATGGCACGGTTTAACGAAAGCAGATGAAAACAAGATTAAATTAAAAATCCCGCGCCAGGAAATGCCGGAGCAGGACCAGAAGCTGAGGGTTGCAAACTACGGTGAAGTGCCATATGGTTTTACATCCGAGCTTGCGGCACTCGAAGCAGGAAGATGTCTTCAGTGTAAGAATCCCAAATGTGTTGACGGATGTCCCGTAAATATTGATATACCGAATTTTGTCAGGCTGATAGCGGATGAAAAATTCGATGAAGCGGCTAAAAAAATAAAAGAGCGAAATATACTGCCTGCAATCTGCGGAAGGGTTTGCCCTCAGGAATCGCAGTGCGAACAGCTTTGCATACTCGGATTAAGGGATAAGCCTGTGGCAATAGGAAACCTCGAAAGGTTTGTTGCCGACTTCGAAAGAAAAATGGATCTTGTAAGAGTGCCTTCAATTAAGACAAGATTAAATAAAAAAATAGCGATAGTAGGTTCGGGTCCAGCTGGATTAACCGTAGCGGCTGACCTTCAGCAGCTCGGTTACCAGGTTACGATTTACGAAGCCCTGCACGAAACAGGCGGGGTGCTGGTTTACGGCATTCCAGAATTCAGGCTTCCGAAATCGATTGTATCATTTGAAATAGATTACCTGAAAAAGCTCGGAGTAAGATTTGAATTAAACCATGTTATAGGAAGAACAATTACAATCGATGAACTGCTCGAGCATTTCAGCGCAGTGTTTATAGGTGTTGGTGCAGGACTGCCGACATTTATGAATATAGAGAATGAAAGTCTTGGAAATGTATTTTCATCGAATGAGTACCTTACGAGAATGAATTTAATGAAAGCATATAAATTCCCCGAGTATGATACACCTAAGCCGAGGGGAAATAAAGTTGTAGTAATAGGCGGCGGAAACGTCGCAATGGATTCAGCAAGAACGGCTATCAGAACGGGTTCAAGTGAAGTGACGATTGTTTACAGGCGTTCAAGGCAGGAACTTCCTGCACGTCACGAAGAGGTAAGGCACGCTGAAGAAGAGGGGATAAAATTCATGCTGCTGACCAATCCTGTTAAGTATATAGGAAACGACCAGAAGATGTTAAAGGGAATGGAATGCATACGAATGAAACTCGGAGAACCTGATGCGTCGGGAAGAAGGAGACCCGTTGCAATAGACGGTTCCAATTTTATTCTGGAAACAGACCTTGCTGTAGTGGCAATCGGTACGGGTCCAAACCCTGTTATATTCCAGACTACCCCTGATTTGAAGAGAAATAAATGGGGTTATCTTGAAGTAAATCCCGAAACGATGGAGACATCGAAGGAATTTGTTTATGCAGGCGGAGATATAGTAACCGGTTCGGCGACAGTAATACTGGCAATGGGTGCAGGAAGAATTGCAGCTAATGCAATACATAAAAAATTATCGGAAGCAGCGTAATTTCGTTTTTTATAAAATGGATTACATTGAAAAAGATAGTGTTAGAAGGATTTAAAATACGTTAATAATATTTATTCATATTCTGAAATATCCTTCCTATCTGGGGAACAATCATATTTATAAAAATTCTGAATTTCAATTTTGATATTTAATATTACATTTTTAACATAATAACCAATAAGATATGCGAATCAATAGAATAAGCAGAAAAGATGCCGTCAAGGAAATTGATGACACTGTTGATGTTAAATTACTTGACACTCTGATTAAGAAATACAAAGGCAGAAAGGGGAACCTGATTCCGCTTTTGCAGGGTGCGCAGAGCATTTTCGGCTACATACCGAAAAAAGTTTTTGAAAAAATATCTGAGGAAACAGGATTAAAAATAAACGACATGTACGGTGTAGCTACGTTTTATGCGCAGTTCAGGTTGAATCCCGTCGGAAAGCACGTTGTACGTGTTTGCCACGGTACAGCCTGCCACGTGCAGGGTGCAACTGCTATATCGGATGAGCTGATAGGATTTCTAGGAATCAAAGACGGTGAAACCACGCCTGACAGGGTATTCACACTCGAAACTGTTGCATGTCTCGGATGCTGCTCGCTTGCACCTGTAATGATGATTGGCGACGAGACTTACGGAAAGCTGAACAAGAAAAAGACTGTCGATGTGATTAAAGAAATCAAGCGCAAAGAATCACTTGCAGCAAAGGAAAAACTGACAGATAATATTTCCAAAAATTAATTAAATATTTTTATACTAATAAGAAAATAAATTTTATACGTAATGGAAAAAGCACAAGTAATCGTCGGACTGGGCAGCTGCGGACTCGCAGCAGGAGCGGGAAAAGTCTATGACGCGATAGCGAGAATAAAAGAAGCGGATAATCTTGATTTTGAACTGAAGAAAACAAGCTGTATAGGAATGTGTTTCAGGGAACCTCTGGTTGAAATTATAGATGAGACAGGTTCCTATCTTTACGGTGATGTGGATGTAAAGAAAATTGACGAAATAATAGACAAGCATATTGTAAATTTTTCACCTATCCGGGAATATATTGTTAAGTCTGATAAGTTTGAATCTCCTTATAAGGAATATTTTGACGGACAGGTAAAAATCACATTGAGAAACTGCGGTTTTATAGACCCTGAATCAATAGATGAATATGAATCCAGAAAAGGTTATCATGCAATTAAAAAAATTGCGAACGAAAAAATATCCGTCCACGATGTAATTAAGACCGTACTCGACTCGGGTTTAAGAGGCAGAGGGGGCGGGGGATTCCCGACAGGATTGAAATGGAGATTTGCAAACAACAACCGCAATGATGAAAAGTACATAATCTGCAATGCTGACGAAGGCGACCCGGGTGCATTCATGGACAGGTCTGTGCTCGAAGGTGACCCGCATTCCGTTCTCGAGGGAATGATAATCGGTGCTTATGCAATTGGTGCATCGTTCGGTTATATTTACTGCCGTGCAGAATATCCGCTTGCGGTAAAACGTCTGAACATTGCAATCGGACAGGCAAGAGAAAGAGGATATCTGGGAATGGATATACTCGGAATAGAAGGATTCAATTTTGATGTTGCGGTAAAAGAAGGCGCGGGAGCATTTGTGTGCGGTGAAGAAACAGCACTCATTGCCTCTATAGAAGGTGAACGCGGAATGCCGCGTAAACGTCCTCCGTTTCCTGCAGTTTCGGGATTATGGAGAAAACCCACTAATATAAATAACGTTGAAACATACGCAAATATTCCGTGGATAATAATTAACGGTGCTGATGCTTATGCAAAATACGGAACGGAAAAAAGCAAGGGTACAAAAGTTTTTGCTTTGACGGGAAAGATTAAGAACGGCGGACTTGTTGAAGTTCCGATGGGAATTACAATCAAAGAAATTATTTATAAGCTTGGCGGCGGAATAATCGGAGACAAGAAATTCAAGGGTGTTCAGCTCGGAGGACCTTCCGGCGGATGCATTCCCGAATACATGTCGCACACGATTGTTGATTACGATTCTGTCAATGCAACGGGCGCTATCATGGGTTCGGGCGGTATGGTTGTTATGGATGAAACAACCTGCATGGTAGATATTGCAAGGTTCTTCCTCGATTTCACGCAGAAAGAATCCTGCGGTAAGTGCACGTTCTGCCGCATAGGAACAAAACGCATGCTGGAAATTTTAACAAGGATAACAGAAGGCGAAGGCAAGGAAGGCGATATAGAAAGACTCGAAGAGCTTTCGATTCAGATTAAGGACGGTTCGCTGTGCGGACTCGGTCAGACTGCACCAAATCCGGTTCTAACGACAATCAAGTATTTCAGAGATGAATATGAAGCACATATAAGAGACAAAAAATGTCCTGCATTGAATTGCAAAAAACTTCTTACATACGAAATCATTCCCGAGAAATGCACGGGATGCATGGTTTGCAAGAGGGGATGCCCGACGCAGGCAATAGAAGGCGAAAGAAAAGCTGTACATTTTATACATCAGGACCTCTGCATAAAATGCGGTGATTGTTATTCCAAATGCAAGTTTGATTCTATAAAAGTTTATTAGACAAAGGAAATTAAAAGATTATGAATTCATTAAATATTATACTCAACGGTAAAATAGTAAAAGGGAATAAAGGTGAAACGATTTTGCTTCTTGCAAAAAGACATGGTATTGAAATACCAACTTTATGCAATGATAACAGGCTGGAACCGTTTTCTTCGTGCTATGTATGCGTAGTAGAAGTAGAAGGCATGCGCGGATTGCAGCCTGCCTGCTCGACTAAAATTATCGAAGGTATGAAAATTACCACAGACAGCGAAAAAGTTCGCAAGTCTAGAAAATCCGCACTGGAACTGCTTTTGAGCAATCACTATGCAGACTGTGTTGCACCTTGTAAAATGACCTGTCCTGCGGGTGTCGACGTGCAGGGTTATATATCGCTCATGAATAAGGAAATGTACAGGGAAGCAGTCGGATTGATTAAAGAAAAAAATCCTCTGCCTGCAATTTGCGGAAGAGTATGCGTAAGACCATGTGAAGTTGCCTGCAGAAGAAATCTTCTCGAAGGCAAGGGAGTCGGAATAGATTACCTGAAACGCTTTGCAACTGATATGGACTTTGAATCGGGCAATAAATACATGCCTGAAGTAAAAGCAAAAACAGGGAAGAAAGTATGTGTAATAGGTGCAGGTCCGGGCGGTCTGACATCAGCATATTATCTTGCAAAAGAAGGGCACGATGTAGATATATACGAAGCAAGTCCGCATCCCGGTGGAATGCTTAGATACGGTATTCCCCCCTACAGGCTGCCGAATGAAATTATTGATAAGGAGACCGAAAGCATAAAGGAAATGGGAGTAAATATTTTTTATGAAAAGAAACTCGGCGGGAATTTAAGTTATAAGGATATTAAATCAAAATACGACAGTTTAATTCTGACAATCGGTTCTCAAAACGGCACGACTATCGGCTGTGAAAACGACAAGGCAGAAAACGTTTTATCGGGAATAGATTTCCTGAGAAATATGGAAATGACAGGCCAGCGTTATGATTTCAGCGGAAAGAAAGTTGCAGTTATCGGAGGCGGAAACACAGCAATGGACTGCTGCAGAACATCGATAAGATGCGGAGCGGAAAAGGTTTATATTATTTACAGAAGAACAGAAAAAGAAATGCCTGCAAACCCGATTGAAATTCACGAATCAAAACTCGAAGGAATTGAATATTTATTCCTTACTGCCCCTGCTAAAGTAAATGTAGATGATAAAGGAAAATTAAAAACATTATCCTGCTATAAAATGCAGCTCGGTGAGCCGGACGCATCAGGCAGAAGAAGACCGATAAAAGTCGACGGTTCGGATTTTGAAATTGAACTGGATTACATACTTGCGGCAATCGGTCAAAAGACAAATGTAAATTTCCTTAATGACATTAATGACAACTCCGATGAAAAACTTGTCGTAAATAAATGGGGTGATATAGATGCAGATAAAAAGACGCTTCAGACTTCGATGAAAAATGTATTTGCGGCGGGGGACGGTGTAACAGGTCCTGCAACGCTGATTGAAGCCATTGCGCAGGGAAGAAAAGCTGCAAAGAGCTGTCATCAGTTCCTGACGGGACTTCAGATAACGGGTGAACCTTTCGAATTTATAAGTAAGAGGGATAATTTCGAAAAGCAAAAAGTTGAAGACTACAAAGGAAAATACGGTGAACAGGAAAGAGAAGAGATGGCAACGATAGACCCGAAGAAGAGAAAGAATTTCAAGGAAGTCGAACTTGGTTATACAAAAAAACAGGCACTCGAAGAAACAATGAGATGTCTCGAATGCGGATGCTCGGTTTATTATACCTGCGATTTGAAAAAATATGCAACCGAATACGATGCAGTGCAGATGAAATTCGGCGGTGAATATAAAAAGCACGATGTCGATTTCAGGCATCCGTTTGTGGAAATTGATAATAACAAATGCGTTCTATGTTCAAGATGCGTCAGGATTTGTAAAGACGTTGTGAATGCAAATGCACTCGGACTTGTGAACCGCGGATTCGATACATTTGTAGCTCCGAGCGGAAGCAAAAAATTAACGGAAACTAATTGTGAATCCTGCGGGATGTGCATTACTACATGCCCGACAGGGGCTATCACGGAAAACGTTCCGTTCAAACCGGGACCGATGAAGCTTGAATCAATAGACACTATTTGTAATTACTGTTCTACAGGATGTGAAATTACAATCCAGCATAACAACGGATTCTTCATGAGAACTGTCGGAAAAGATGGTATCATAAACAATGATACGAATATATGCAGGTATCCGAAATTCGGATACAGGTACATGAACGACGGTTCGAGAATTAAGAAACCTTTATTAAAGGTTGACGGCAAATTTAAAGAAATAGAATTTTCGAAGGCATATGAAATAATGGCATCGAAAATAAAATCGGTTCAGCCCGATGAAAATGCGTTCTTTGCAGGTGCAAGGCTGACCAATGAAGAATTATATCTAGTGCAAAAATTTGCAAGAGCTGCGGTTAAAACAAATAATATTTCGAGTTTCCATTACCTAAACAGGGGTGACGGATATGCAAAGAATTACGTTGCAAATGTTCCGTTCGAACAAATTGCCAATACAGGAAAAATTTATTTAATAGGTTCTGAAATCAACTATGAAAATGCTGTAGTAGGGTATATGATTAACAATGCAAGATATTACAATAAAACAAAAATCGAACTGGTCACAAACAATGAAAACAATAAGATGATTCACAAATCTGACAGGACATTGTTCGTGAAATCTTATTATCATTTCATTAAGGCTGTAAATCATTTCATATTATCGAGCAATCTTGAAAACCCGTTATTCATAAAAGACAATGTGGAAGGATTCGATGAATACAAGAAAGCATTGCTGTTCGAAGACTTTAATACGCTTTTGAATAAATCGGGTGTATTCTTTGAAAAAAGGCTCATTGATTTTGCGACCGAATTCAACAACGAAATGAATGCAGTTGTGGTGTTCTCTGAAAAACACATTTCATCCGCAGCGTCGAAAGAACTATTTAACCTTGCACTGATTACGGGCAAGCTCGGTAAAACCTCGAGCGGTCTGATTTCGCTGAAAGAGAAAAATAATTCACAGGGGTTATTCGATATGGGCATCAGTCCTGAGCTTGGAGTAGGCGGAGTTGAAATAAGCAATCCCGAATTAAAAGAAAAGATGAAGAAAAGCTGGAACGTAAATGCAGTTCCGCAAGTTATAAATGATAACTTGTTCAATTCACTTAAATCCAAGGAAATCAAGAATGTATTTATTTTCGGTGAAGATCCTATTGGCTGTGCACAGGACACAAAATCTGCCGAAGAATTATTATCCGGAAAGAAATTCATCATGGTGCAGGATTATTTTATGACTGAAACAGCAAAGAAAGCCGATTTGATACTGCCTTCATCGCTGCCGTTCGAAAGCGGCGGGAGTTATTCGAACACGCAGAAATTTTTAGTGAACTTCGATGCGGCTATAGAATCGAAAATCGAAAAGAAAAATTACGAGCAATTAATAGACGTCATGAGATTGCTTGGTGTTAAATGCAAACTCGATATCACGCACAATATAACGCTTGAAATTGCATCGCTTTTAAGCCATAAGGAAAAAGAAGAAGATGAAAAGGCATACAAACTGAATTATACCGAGAATGATGATATGAACAGGATATTCGATTACGGTTGCGATAACCTGATGAAGCGTTTCGAAGATTCTTTTAATAAAGCATTTGAAAATTAAATTATACAATTATGGAAAAATTTAATTCTGTAGATGACATTCTTGTTTTTGCAATGAAGAATGAGCAGGAAGCTGTTGATTTCTACACACGCCTTGCGAAAAATTCGAAAGGCGAAGAAATGAAAGTTGTGTTCGAAGAATTTGCACAGGAAGAAGTAAAGCACAAGGCAAGATTGCAGAAAATTCAGACGGAAGGTTCATTTGAATTTAAAAAGGAAGAAGTAATGGATTTGAATATTTCCGATTACATCGTCCCGACTGTTCCGTATCCCGATATGAGCTATCCCGAAGCCCTGACACTCGCCATGGCAAAGGAAAAGGCGGCATTCAAGCTTTATTTAAGGCTCTCAACGAAAGTTGCTGATAGCGGTTTGCAGTCCGTATTTATGGATTTAGCACAGGAAGAGTCGAAGCACAAACTCCGTTTCGAAATTGAGTATGATGAATTTGTAATGAAAGAAAATTAGTCCCGAGTCGCTCGACTCATCGGAACGCAAAGAACGCGGATTAGAAGAATTTAAGATTAAAAGATTAATTCTTAATTATAAAAAATTATTCAGACTACAAAAGTCTTTAAGACTTTTGTAGTCTTTTTTTTAGAAACACTTATTTTACTAAAATTCCCGATTAACTTTGTTCATCGGGACTATGGTTAAACAAATGACGTTATTTAATCATTAGCATTTTTTTAGTATCTGAATAATCTCCATGAATAATTTTCAGAAAATATATACCACTTGAATATTGTGAAGCGTTCCATTTCACTTCATACTTATCCTTTGGTTGTACCTCATTTACAAGAGTTTCGATTTTGCATCCGAGAATATTATATACAACAATTTTAATTGTTGTAGCTTTTTCAACATCGTATTTAATGGTTGTAATGGAATTAAACGGATTCGGATAGTTTTGATAAAGCCTAAATACAGTCGGGTATATTTTCTTTTTAATAGTCGTATCAATCAAATCGTAATAATCCCTTTTCCATACGGACCTGTTAGTTCCTGCAAGAACGTAATTGCCTGAAATAAATAAAGAATTTATAGGCGGGGTTTTATCAAAGCCCTGATTCCTGATAACCCAGTTGCTATCAAAAATCGGATAATAAAGAATTCCCTTATCTTTTATTCCTGCTATGACATATTTATCATCAACCGCAAGAGAAGTAACGGTAACACTATCAATAATTTTTTTCCAAGAGTATCCATAATCAGAAGAGTGATAAATCCCCCAATTATCAGTAGCCGCATATAAATTTGTATCTTTAGCAACAAGAGAATGAACATATTTACCCGTTAAATTTGTGGGTGCCCAATTGTTTCCACTATTTGTCGAATAGTAAACTCCACTACCATCCGTTCCTGCATAAATTATATTATAGATTGAGGCAAGGGAATACGTAGTTCCATCGTATTGAGAAGTTACATTCCAGTTAATTCCGTTATTTGTTGATACATAAATTCCATGAAAATATGATCCTGCAAAAATTTTGTTTCCACATATAGTAAGAGCATAAATTATATTCCCATTTAAACTTGACACTATCCAGGAAGTTCCATTATTAGTCGAATAATAAACCCCGCTGTTTGTTCCTGCCAGGATAATATTATCTTTGACTAAAATGGAGTAAACTGATTTATTATTAAGTGATGTTTGTATCCAGTTATCCCCGTCATTTGAGGATAAATAAACTCCATAATTTGTTGCTGCAAAAATATAATTTCCGCATTTAGTAATAGCATTGACATCAGCAATTCTGAGAGCACTTTGTGTCCAGGTGGTGCCATTATTTGTAGATAAATAAATACCTTTATCAAATGATCCTGCAAAGAAGTTATTGCCGGTAATTAATAATTTTGAAATAATCCTGCTACTCAATGAAGATAAGCTCCAGCTGTTTCCAAAGTTATTAGAGTAATAAAGACCATCACCCGGGGTACCGGCAAAAATTTTATTACCTATTACTTCAAAGGAATAAATATAAAGTAAATCCAAACTGACCAAATTCCATGTATTTCCCAAATTAGTTGTGTTGTATAAACCATAATCTGTTGCTGCAAAAATATAAATTCCACATTTGATTATTGCTCTCGTTATACCTGAATTTAAAGATGTGTGAATCCAGTTGTCTCCGTTGTTTGTGGAAGTGTAAACACCCATATATGTTCCGGCAAAAATATAATTTCCATATACGTACAAGCTGAAAACATCATCCGGAGCAGATGATAAGAAAATCCAGTTGTTGCCGTAATTTGTTGAGCGGTAAAGACCACTCTCTGTTCCGGCAAATATATAATTTCCGTTCATAACAAAAGAGGTTACATTTTCACAGTTGTTAAGTTTATTATTCCAGGTATTACCATAATCGGTAGAGAGATAAATGCTATTTGAATATGTTCCTGCAACAACGAGATTACTATTTGCCAGCATAGAATAGACCATGGGGCTATCCAGAGGTGTTCTATTCCAGAATTTTCCAAAATCAGTTGATTTAAAAACACCCAAAGATGTACCAGCGAACAAATCATTCCCGTTTGAAGTTATAACAGGAACGCAACCCCCATAAATTCCGTCACATTGAGACCACTGTCCTTCACAATTTTCAATTTTCAATGTACAATGTACAATAAGAAGAGTAAAAAGTATGATTAAAAATTTCTTTTTCATTTTTTTATATTCAATATTTAACCAAATTAAAATTTTATTTTACCAGAAGCATTTTTTTAGTCTCAGAAAAATCTCCGGCTGAAAGTTTGTAGAAATACACTCCGCTCGGATATTGTGATGCATCCCAGTTTACCTCATACTCTCCGGGGGATTGTTTTTCGTTTACAAGTGTCTCAACTTCTTTACCAAGAATATCAAATATTTTTAAAGAAACGAATTTGTTATCTGTTATTGACCCAGAGGGTACCCGGTATTTGATATTTGTTGAAGGGTTGAAAGGATTGGGGTAGTTTTGCTCGAGTTTAAAAGACGACGGAATTTCTTTAGATATTTGATTGATGCCAATTGCTTCGGACAATGAGCGTCTCCAGACTGCAAAACTATCAGTACCTGCGTATATATAATTATTTGATATATTAAAACAGTTTACTTGAGGATCCATCCCGAATCCCTGGTCCTTGTTGAACCAGTTTACTCCATTATTCGAACTTAAGAATATGCCATTAGAAGTTCCGATAAATACTTTATTCCCGTTTAATGCCAAACCAAATACGCTATTGCTGTAAGACGTTTGTGTCCAATTGTACCCTGAATTTGTTGATACTAATAATCCTGATAATGTTCCTGCGTAAATCATGTTTCCCGCTCCGGAAAAGGATAAAATATGATTACTGTTTGAGTAAGTTTGTATCCAGTTGACTCCATTATTTGTAGAAAGATGAATTAGAAAATTAAAATTGATATCCTCTGTTCCGATATAAAGGGTACTTCCATTTGTATAAAGGGCATCAATTGAAAAATTCGGAAGTGATATATTGGTCCAATTGTTACCGCTGTTTGAGGAGTAATATAATCCATTGTAACCCGAGTAGGCAAAAATATTACTTTCATATGCAGCCAATAAATATATATGTGCACCTTCAAATGTATGTTCCCAGGTGCTACCATTATCTGATGAATTGTATAATCCGTCATTACTTGTTCCGACAAAAATTTTATTACCTGAAACTGCCATTGATGAAACGTAAAAATTTTGAAGAGCTGTAATTGACCAGTTTAATCCATAATCTGTAGAGGAATAAATACCTTTTTCGGAGCATGTTGCAAAAATGTAATTTCCGTTTGAAATAATTGAACTTATACTTCCGTTGTTTAATGACACATAATTCCAATTATTACCTGAATTAGTTGATATATACAAACCTTCACCCGTGCCTGCATAATAATTATTCCCGCTTATCAGCATTGAAAGTACAGTGCTACCTGATAATCCTGATTGCTGCCAATAGTTTCCATCATTCGTGGTATAATACAATCCCCAGATGTAGGTACCTGTATATAATTTATTTCCGCTAACCGCCAAGCAATAAATATGATTAATGTTATTTGGCATCATACTCCAGTTGTTACCATAATTAGTGGATTTATATACACCGTTATTCACAGCAGCATATATGTTCATACCATTTATAAGAAGTGTGTTTATTGTAATTCCTGATAGACCTGTTTGTATCCAATTGCTCCCGTAATTTGTTGAATAATAAATTCCGTTATTTGTACCTGCAAATATGTTGTTGCTATCTGCCATTAATGAATATACGGTTTTGTCCGTCATACCGGAATTATACCAATTAGTGCCGCCGTTTGTGGAATAACTGATCCCATAGGTAGATGCTCCTGCGAATACATAATTACCTTTAACCGTAAGAGAAAGTACATTCAAGGCCTGAAAACTAGTATGCGCCCAGTTTATTCCATTGTTTGTAGAACGATAGATTCCGGAATTCTCAGTCCCGGCTAATAATACATTTCCGCTTGAAATAATACTATGTACAGAAATTTTGAGATTTGAGATAATCCATGAATTTCCATTATTTGTTGTCACGTAAATTCCTCTGTTAGTGCCTAAAATAATACTATTGTCATAACTATATTCTACAGTTGCGTGAAAATTTTCTTGATAAATTCCTCTGCTTTGTACCCACTGGCACATACAATCTTTCTGCCACAGCAGATTCAATGTGCAATTTACAATTATAAGAGCTAAAAGGGGCAGTAAAATTTTCTTTTTCATAATGAATATTTTTAATTAACTATTATAAATGCAATCTTAAATCATCTTTTTTTAATAAGATGAGGAATCCTTAAAATAAATAATAAAAATATTGTTTCTTGTATTTTTTGACTAACGATGTGCAAAATTATAATAATTTTTGTTAGTTTCTGAAATCGAGATATATATTATAAAATAATATAAAATTATTATTTATACTATTTATAATTTTTGACTGGAATGGGAGGGTCTTTTGCTTTCTTAAGATGGTGCTTGGGAATGTCGGGAAAAAAAAGATAAAATTAATCAAACGAAGTGGATCCCGTGTAAGAGTCCCGATTGGTTTTATTTCCCGATAAATCTGGGTTTTATAAAGAGCGTTCAACATCGGGATTTCGCAAAGAACGCTCAACATCACGGGATGACAAAGTATGGTATATTCAGACTACAAAAGTCTTAAAAACTTTTGTAGTCTTTTTTTTTATTTCTTAAAAAACTCTTTGTGAATGGCGTTTACTGCGTCTTTTACATCATCGGAAGCAATGATTAAATAGATAGCAACTTCAGAAGCTCCAGCAGATGCCATTTCGATATTAATCCTGATGTCAGAAACTGCTCCGAGTACTCTTGCAAATATTCCTTTTCTTTTCAGTACACCTTCGCCGACCACTGCTATCAGTGCAATGTCTTTTTGAAAATCAATTCGCTCTATTATATTGCCTTTCAGTTCTTTCAGAATATCATAGCTGTCATCTGCATCTTTCATTTCTATTAATAGATTAATGCAGGTTTGAGATGATACTATTGCAAAAATATTTATATTATTTGCCGATAATGCATTCGCAACTGTAGTTATTATTCCGGCTTTATAACCTATTCCCGAGCCGTGCAGTCTAATCATTGCAATATTGGGATTGTATGCGACGCTTTTGATTATGAATTCATCCACGAATGCATCAGGCGAAATAACAGTTCCTTTTGCATCGGGATTAAAAATATTTTTTATGTGAATTGGTATTCCGAGTCCCGCAATCGGTTCTATTGTAAGCGGATGAAGAATCCTGTCGCCGAAATAGCATAATTCCGCAACTTCAAAATAAGAGAGATGGTCAATGATTTCCGCATCCGGTGTAATTGCAGGGTCTGCGTCCATAAAGCCGTCTATGTCTTTCCAGATTTCAAGCAAAGGTGCGTCGAATCCGTAAGCCATAACTGCGGCAGTATAATCGGAGCCGTTTCTTCCGAATGTGGTAATTTTTCCGCCGGGTGCATTTCCGAAAAATCCTGTAAGTATAGGGATTGCTTCGTCGTTCAGTATATTTGCGGCGACGGGTTTAAAATTAACTTTGAATTCTTTTAAATCCACAGTTGCATTTTCGTATTGTTCGTCTGTTACCAATCCGATTTTATCCGTTTCGATTATATTTGATTTTACGCCTTTATCTTCCAGCACGCCTGCCAGAATAACGGCAGCAAGTCTTTCCCCGAAGCTCGTGATATGAGCCCTGATTGCGCCTGTATCTTCTTCGGTATAGGAAACTCCGTAAAGCAGTCTTTCGACTTTTTTTACTAATAAAACAATATTCTGTATTGTAGTTTGAAGCACGCTGTCGTTTACAATTGAATCCTGTGCAATTGCATAATGTTTTTCGGTGAGTATGCTAATTGTCGAGGATACATTTACTTCTTTTTCTTTTGAATGTTTAATTCCGTCTATTAACAAATCAGTTATTCCGTATATTGCAGAGACAACAACGATAGGAAAACTCTTTTGAGAGAGAATAATATTGACGACTTTTAAAATATGGACAGAGTCTTTAAGGCAGTCGCCGCCGAATTTAAGTACTTTAATATTTTCTTTATTAATCATTTTTACTTCTTATATTAATTTAATCCCGGATTTTTGAAATATAAAAAACCCGGAAATAAGGGAATTCCCGGGTTAAATTTACATCTACAATTTTATAATTATCTACCGACCTTATCTAAGTGTTCTTTCTTAGCTGTAAGCTGTTCCGGTGTTTCCGGAGTATCGGTATTCAACACAATCGCTTCTGTCGGACAAGCCGGGATGCATTGAGGCTCATCGTGAAATCCAACGCATTCGGTACATTTATCCGGGGCTATATATGTATAGTCTTCGGATAATGCAGGGAATTCTTCACCACCTATTGTATAGGGTTTACCTGCTTCGTAAATTGCATTATTAGGGCATTCTGCTTCGCAAGCTCCGCAAGCAATGCATTCTTCGGTTATCTTAACTGCCAAAGTTTAAATCTCCTTTTAGGTTTTTATTAATTTAAGTACTATAAATTAACTTTATTTATTGAAAAAATGAATACAAAAATAATTAATTTTTCACAGAAAACCCGACAAAAAAGAGCGTATTTTTATTTTATAAAAAGTCCACCATGGTGGATTATTAATTAAATAAACCCGTTATTTTGTCGCAATCCCGATACGCCTTAAAGCGGCTATCGGGACTATCGCGAAATTGATTTTCGTCATTTTATCATCAGTCCCGATTCGTTACACTCATCGGGACTATTGCAAAAATGACTTTCGTCATTTTAGCAACAGCATTTTTAGCGCCTGTCTGAAATTATCAGTCTCTAACTTATAAATATACATACCGGATGCAAGATCGCTGCCATTGAAATTAAATTCATATTTTCCGGCGGTTAAGTTTCCCGAATACAGTACTTTTACCTCTCTGCCAAGCATATCATATATCTTTAAGCTTATATTACCCGATTTTGCCAAATCGAATTTGATTTTTGTTTCGGGGTTAAACGGATTCGGATAATTCTGATATAAATTGTATTTATCGGGAATTTCAGAACTTATTGGTTGTATACCAATAGTTTGCACAGTATCATAAAACACCATTTCGTTTATGGGGCTTTTCATTGTAACCTGGCAAACAGGATTTGTGCCTGAATATGAACCTGTTCCTGTTCCATACCAGTGATTAAAATACCACGTCTGTCCCTGAAACTGAACCTGAAGAGGGGAGACTGTTACATTCACAACTGTATTTGAATCGAAATAATTATAGGAATTTGTAATTGTAACGGGCAATCCAGATGGGTCTTCCATTGCAAAAAGCCTGAACTGGGGTCTGAAATTAGCTATATAAGTATTTGTATTTGCGCTGACTGTAATAGTTTGCGTTAAGGCAGTATCGTTATTATGGCTCCAGCGGTTGAACACATATCTGTATTCACCCGTAACCTGCGGAGATATTGCCTGAAGTGTCTGGCTTGAACCAATATCCCAGTTAAATATTTTCGATGCAGAATATGTAACATTATTGACCTTGTACTGAAGTCCCGGATAATTGGTACTCACAAAAATATAATTTTTACCGACAAGATAATCCATGGAAATTTTATGAGATTTAGCCGCAGCATTTGTACCTGTCAGGATTATTTTATATGCGCCTGTCGGCACGGATGCTGTCGAAGAAACAAGCACGCTCAATGAATCAGAGAAATTACTAATTGTAGCTCCGTTAGGAAACGATACACTGACTCCAGATGTAACAGGACTGACTTCTGAAGTAAATGTTATTGGAGAAGTATATCCCGACGCAATCACAGGAACAGATACTTTAAATGTTTTGGATGATGACTGACCCTGGGGAACAGATGCATATCCGGGGTTTGTAAGCAGAGTAAAGTTTACTGTTTTTTTAGCCGCATTTAAAATTTCTTTGGTTGTATTATCCTGAACGTAAGCAATCGGCATCATTTCGCTCCACTGCCATAGCGGGTCTTTTTTATAGCGTTGTTCAAGAGTTACAGTCTGTCCCGGAAGCAAAGTAATTTGCTGGCCGTTACCGGTTGGAAATATTTTCCTCATAACCCAGTAAAAGTCAGTTTCGCCGTTTGTTCCCGGAGGACTTGTGTAATGGATATGATTTTCGACCAAAGATATAAATGCATACACAACAGGATTTGCGAGGTATGTTTCACAATAGAATTTTGCCCGAACCAGAATACTATCGGTTGAATATGCGCTATCGGTCAGAATAATCGTTACAGGGCTTAAAATATCTTTTCTGGAATTATATGTTGAAAGGAGATTAGCCTGAGTATATGCAATCGGAATGCTTATAAGACCGTCGAACTGTCCTGCAGGAATGGAATTGATTCCGTAATATCCCCTCCGGGCATTATTGTCGTTTTGATTGTAAAGATACATTGGGTCATTTCCCGGCGAAGGCCAGTTCATGTGATGGCCTATAGCCGTGATTCTTTCGGGGTCCTGACCTTGCAGGAACGCTGTCATAATGGGATTGTTCGCGGCGCAAGGACCGCATGTTGAACTTGTAAAAAACTCAATCAACATCATTCTATCACCTGCATTAGAATAATTGATAAATGAAAAAACGATGATGATAAGCAGAAAAAATTTGGTAAGATTCTTTTTCATGGCTGTTTTTTTTGGTTAGAGTAAATATCAGATTTTTTGGATTAAAAAGAAATTCATTTTTCATAAATCCAAATGGGAGAAAACCTCATTATATAGGGAAAAACAGGGGTAAATTAAAAACCCCCGCTTTTCTGCAGGGGTTTAATTTTTTACATATAATCCAGCTTCGCTTATCGGGATTGACCCAAAGGGTACCCCTGATAAAATAGCTTCGCTATTTAAATATCAATCCCGATACTCCTAAAAAGCGGCTATCGGGACTACTTATCAAATAGCTGTCGCTATATTTTGTTGCAGTCACGATTCGCTTCACTTATCGGGATTTCTGATAAAATGACTTTCGTCATTTTATCATCAACATTTTTAACGCTTGTTTGAAATTATCTGTTTCTAATTTATATATATACACACCTGATGCGAAATCTGACGCATTAAAATTAAATTCATATTTACCTGCATTCAAATAACCCGAATACAAACTTTTTATTTCTTTACCAAGTAAATCAAATACTTTCAGATTTATTAATCCTGATTTTGGCAAATCGAACTGAATTTTAGTTTCAGGGTTAAAAGGATTCGGGTAATTCTGATACAAATTATATTTATCCGGAACTTCAGAACTGATTGTGCTTATTCCGATTTGAGTAGAATAGAAAGCCAGTTCGTTTACAGGGTCAGTCATAGTTACGGGGCATACAGGGTTCGTTCCTGAATATGAACCTGTGCCTGTTCCTGTCCAGTGATTAAAGTAATACATAGTTCCGTTATAAAGTAACTGGAGAGGCGATATAGTAACAGTGGAAGTTGCACCTGAATCCAGATATACCAGTGAATTTGTAATTGTTACAGGAAGACCTGATGGAGTTGCCACTAATGCTCTAAGTTTATACTGCGTTTTAAAGTTTGCAGTATATGATGGAGTATTTGAATTAACCGTAATATTTTCAGTCGAATTTGTATCCGTGCCGTTCCAGTTTAAAAAGATATATCTTCTCGGGTCAATTGTCTGAGGTGTAACGACCTGAATCGCCTGAGTGGAGCCAATATCCCACGTGAATAATTTTGGAGCTATATACGAGGTATTATTAACTTTGTATTCAAGTCCCGCAATATTGGTTTTGAAATACACGTAGTTTTTACCGACAAGATAATCCATAGAAATTTTATGAACTTTTCCTGCCGCATTTGTTCCTGTTACTATAATTTTATATATACCTGCAGGAACAGATGCTGATGAAGATACCTGAACATTTAAAGAATCAGGGAAACTGCTCAATACACTTCCATTGGGGAATGATGTGGTAATGCCTGATGTAACAGGGCTGACTTCGGCAGTAAATGTAACCTGTGAATTGTATCCGCTTGCCACAACAGGTACTGATATTTTAAAATTTTTGCTTGATGCCTGTCCGAGCGGAACGGAACCGTAACCCGGGTAAGTTTGCAGTGTGAAATTTGCAGTTTTTTTACCGGCATTTAAAATTTCTTTTGTACTAATATCCTGTACATATGCAATGGGCATCATTTCACTCCATTGCCATATCGGGTCTTTTTTATAACGCTGTTCGAGTACAACCGTCTGACCGGGTATAAGTACAATTGTAGTCCCGCTGCCTGAAGGATAAATTTTTCTCATCACATAATAAAAATCCATTTCACCGTTTGTTCCCGGAGGGCTTGTGTAGTGAATATGATTTTCCACCAGCGCAATATAAGCCCGTACTGTGGGATTAGTAAGATTTGTTTCGCAATAAATTTTCGCACGCACCAGAATACTATCGGTAGAATATGCACTGTCAGTCACAATAATGCTAATCGGGCTTAAAATATCTTTCCTTGAATTATAAGTCGAAAGCAGGTTTGACTGTGTATAAGCAATCGGAATTGAAATAAGCCCGTCGAACTGCCCTGCGGGAATAGCGTTTATTCCGTAGTATGTTCTTCTTGCATCATTATCAGTAGAATTATACAAATACATCGGGTCATTTCCCGGTGAGGGCCAGTTCATATGGTGTCCGATAGCAGTGATTCTATCGGGGTCCTGACCCAACAGAAATGCGGTCATAATGGGATTGTTCGCGGCGCAAGGACCGCAGGTAGAACTTGTAAAAAACTCAATAAGCATCATTCTATCGCCTGCATTGGAATAATTTACAAGCGATAATAAGATGACAATTAGCAGAAAAAATTTGGAAAAATTCTTTTTCATATTTGTAGTTTAGATTTGTGTAAATATCCTGTTTTTAGCATTAAAAAGAAATTCAAAAACAGTATCACCGGTCCGTATAAAATAAAACAGCCTGAAGAATTAATTCTTCAGGCTATAATTGAGAGATAATTTATTTTAGAATTTATATGAAAAACAATATTCAGGCTTCTTATTTGCATTCAACGGATAATAAGACTCTTCGCCGTTAAAATTTTTCGAATAAAAATAGTAAACTATGTTTGCTTCAGGCGGAATATCCGCAATTATTCCGTTGTATAATCCCGATTTATTCCCGTCATCATTGCCTTCCACGTATGCGAGATTTTTTTCGGCAAAAGAAATTCCATTGTCGGTTGAATAATATATTTTTACCGAATTACCGTCGATTAAATATTTTGATGCAAGCGAGATAGAGACGCTCAGAGTTCTGCTGTCTTCTTTTTTGATTGCCGGTTCATTGCTCCATACCATTCCGAAATATAACAGTGCATTATATGCATTGATTAATCCCCAGCCCATAATGTTATTCGGGGTGGAAGAATTATTAGCCGTCATTCTTAATGCTTCCCTGACCTGCATCGGCGTGAGTTCGGGATGTGCAGATAATATCAATGCGCAAACACCTGCCGTAATCGGGGTTGAGAATGATGTCCCGTTTGAATATTCGTATCTGCCTGAATTGAATTTCGATGCGACGTAAACATTTACTCCCATTGCACATATATCAGGTTTAGTTCTTCCGTCACTGGTCGGACCGTTCGAACTGAAATTCGCTATACCGCCGTCGAAAGTAACGGCACCGACTGAAATTATTGAATCTCCGTCTGCGGCTGAACCCAGAGAGGGGATTGCAGTCTGATTGTAGTTACCCATTGCATTTAACACTACAATTCCGAGATAAGCTGCTCTTTCACCTGCCAGTGTTGTTATTGCGGTCTTACCGTCGAAGTTTTCATACTTATATGAATTTGCAATATAAGGTTTATCGAATTCTTTATAGACCAGTGAACTTGTTATAATGTCTGCGCCTTTTAATTCCACCCATTCAGCAGCCTGAAGCCAGTCATCTTCTTCCATCGGAGTTTCGGAAGAAACATATTCCGTTTTTGCAAGAAGGAAATCGGAATTGAATGCGGGACCGATAAGCTTGCCGGTTTTAAATCCTGCCATCGTGGAGAGTGTTGCCGTGCCGTGCCAGCCCTGTTCATTTGCATCTTCATATTTCTGATTCGGTTCACTGAATGTATTTCCGTCGTTATTTACGAAATCATATTCATCCGATATTTTCAGGTCTTTTAGTGCTTCGTGATTTCTCCATTCAAATCCATCGTCGAAACTCGCTACCACTACACCTTTGCCTGTTATTCCCAAATCATGTACTTTCGGAACATCTATCTGGTTCATCTGGTTGAACGAATTCCCGTAGTTTAAAATATTGTGTTTATCTTTAAAATGAAAAATCTGATTATCATAATGCTCGTAGTTTTCTACAGGAGCAAGGCTGACAAAATTCTGCTTGAATAATTTATTAACGACTTTCATTTGTGAAACACAATCGAGTTTTTCCACTTTTGCTGCCTGTTCAGTACTTAGATATGCGCTGACCCCGTTCAGCCATCTTGATTTGGCAATTATATCAATTCCGAGCATTTTGATTTCCATCATATATAATTCATAAAGAGGTAAATCGCCAAAGTCAACAAGATTATCAGCAGGTAAGACTTTTAATCTTCTTTGAATTGCATGTTTAGAAAGCCGCTCCATTGTTGATTTATATGCAATGCTTTCGGG
>Ga0224522_1000113_pt1 | contig 40809 bp, 30 predicted proteins | sample CFST25metaG_FD_182733 | JGI IMG/M metagenome (GOLD analysis project Ga0224522, IMG submission 182733) | Peat soil microbial communities from Stordalen Mire, Sweden - C.F.S.T25 | ecosystem: Environmental > Terrestrial > Soil > Wetlands > Peat | place: Sweden: Norrbotten County, Stordalen Mire...
TCTGCGCTCCGGTCTCGAATGTGGAATGCACGCGATCACGGCCAATAAAGGCCCGGTCGTGCACGCCTACCGCGAATTGACTGACTTGGCCAGCTCCAAAAATCGCCGTTTCCTATTTGAATCCTCAGTGATGGACGGCGCGCCGATTTTCTCCCTGTTCAGAGGGCCGTTACCCGCTGTAGAAGTAAATAGCTTTCGCGGGATTCTGAACTCCACCACCAACCTTATTCTGGAGATGATGGAGAATGGGAAGAGTTTTGACGAGGCTGTCAGCTATGCCCAATCCATCGGTATGGCTGAAACCGACCCCAGCGGTGACATTGACGGCTGGGATGCTTCGATCAAAGTAGCTGCGCTGGCCACGGTTATCATGGGAATTCCCTTGAAACCCGATCAGGTGGATCGTACCGGTATCCGCGGCATTACCTCAACAATGATTCAAGATGCTCTAAAAGCTGGCGAACGCTGGAAGTTGATTTGCAGCGCTACCCGGGACGGTTCCGGTTTGTTGACCAAAGTCGCTCCTGAACGGGTATCAGCGGCTACGCCATTCTACAGCATCAACGGAACCAGTTCTTATGTTCAATTTGAAACCGATACCCTGCCCGGTCTGGGCATCGTGGAAAGTAACCCCAGCCCAATTACCACTGCTTATGGCCTCCTGGCTGATTTGATCAATGCGGTGCGCAATGGCTGAATTGACAATTCCCTTTTGGCTGACCAGCGGCGTGCTGGCTGATTCACAATCGATCAATGATTGGCTGAAATCCGAAAGGGTGCAGCCGCGTTGGATCGATGAAGTCATCCGCATAACGGATAACGGCGCCGAAGATTCTCTGAAAGTCAGTGGAATCGGGGTAGGTGTGCCTCAGTTTAACTGGGCAAGCGGGCAGTACAGCGAGCATCTTTTTCTCCAGGCTGCCTGCCGCGAAATTGAAGTCGGGGAACGGCGCCTGATCTTGCTGCTCTCGGATTCCGGAGGGCAGAGAGTAGGTGTGCTGCTGGCTTCCCCGTCCGCTGTGGGTATGTATAATTTGATGCCGCAAGCCTATCTGGAAGAGTTTTTCAGCTTGAGGCTGCCCGACGCGGAAGTAAATGTGCTCGAAATTTTGTCCTCAGAATTGCTTAAAAAAGGGAGAAAAGCAGCCCAGGTCAAAGCACTCTTGCTGGTACAGGCGCAAGCCAAACGGCCGGTGAAAGCAGAGACAGATTTCAGTGGAGCGGCATGGGTCAAGCAGGTGAACCCGGCAGCCGGGGCAATCTCTGCCTGTCGTGATCTGGTGCAGGTACTAATGGAGAAGAAACAAGCAAACGGTCTGGCGGTGGAAGTGGCAGCCGACCGGCAACTTTTTGCAACATGGATCGAGAGAATATGAAAAATACTGAGACAGTGTACCTGGCTCTTGGAACCAACCTGGAAAAACGCAGCACCAATTTGGTGAAGGCGTGCAGCGAGCTCAAGAAATTTGTTACCATCTCGCGCATTTCGCATATCTACGAGACTCCTCCCTGGGGAGTGACTGACCAACCGTTATTTTTGAATCAGGTGCTCGAAGTCACGACAGACCTTTCACCGCAGGAACTTTTGACAGCGGTCAAAGACATCGAAGTGAAAATGGGGCGTGTACCCGCTGAAAAATATGGTCCGCGCCTGATCGATATCGACATTCTTATCTATGGATGCCACGAGGTCAGCAGCCCGAACCTGACTATTCCGCATCCGCGGATGGCTGAACGGGCATTTGTGCTCGTTCCTCTGGACGAGCTCGCGCCTGATCTGGTGCCGCCCGGCCAAGCGCAGCTTTCAGTTCACGAAATGCTGCAGGCGGTCAGTTCTGCGGGAATTGTGGTTTATAGAGAGCGGCATGGTTGATCCATTTCTGAAATTTGGCCGTCAAACTTATTTGATGGGCATTATAAATGTCACCCCGGACAGCTTTTCGGGCGACGGCCTGTTGACGCAAAAAGAGGTCATCGAATCCGCACTGGAACAGGCAACGCGGTTTGTGGATGCTGGAGCTGATATTCTGGATATCGGCGGCGAGTCCACCCGCCCTGGGGCTGTAGCCGTCAGCGCTGGTGAAGAGATGAATCGAGTACTCCCAGTAATCGAAGCGATAAGCGATCTTCATCTGGATGTTCTGCTTTCAGTGGATACCTATAAAGCCGCGGTAGCCGAGGCTGCACTGCACAGCGGCGTACACTGGATCAATGATATATGGGGATTACGCGCGGACAGGGACATGGCCAAAGTGGTCGCCCTTGCCCATGCTCCGATCATCCTCATGCATAACCGCAGTCAAGCCGGACAAGTGATCCTGAAAGACCGCCTTGGCGGACAGTATCTGGGAGCGAAATATGCAAACTTCATGGATGAGGTGAAGCAGGAGTTATTGGCGCTGGTTGAATTTGCTGCCTCATCCGGTATTAGCAAAGAACAGCTTATTCTCGACCCCGGTTTGGGTTTTGGCAAATCGGTTGCGCAAAATCTGGAACTGGTGGGCAGGCTGGGGGAGATCAAAGCACTGGGGTACCCGGTGCTGCTGGGGCCATCCCGTAAATCCTTCATCGGCTACACCCTGGACCTGCCGCCTGAAGACCGGTTGGAGGGTACGGCGGCCGTGTGCGCCATCAGTATCGCGCGCGGGGTGGATATTTTGCGCGTACATGATGTGGAAGCCGTGGCTCGCGTTGCCAGAATGAGCGATGCTTTGGTGCGCCGCTCTAAAGAACAATAATTCCCAAACCAACCTAAAATCTATCCAGCCCAGCGTCAGGGCAATTGCACCATAGAAATTTGTTCTATGAAAAGTCATTAATTTGTCCGCGAGGGCAGACTCGAAGCAATCTTAGAGCTAATTAGAGATTGCTTCACCCCGCAAAAATTGCGGGGTTCGCAAAGACATTCTCAGGCTAGATTGTGATCCCATACTTATTCAAAGTTTATGATCAGACATTAGATGCAATTGCCCTGAGCCCAGCATCCTACTGGAGGTAAAAGGATGCTGGGCTTGATATAATCAATATCAGAATAATTTCCTGCGGACGTTACTTTTGTCCCGCGGATGAATCCATTAAGTATCAAGACTCTGAGGAGTGTTCAATGTCCGATTTTAATTTGGTGGTGATTGGTGCAGGCCCGGGCGGGTACGTTGCCGCGGTAAGGGCAGCGCAGCTTGGGTTGAAAGTAGCAATCGTGGATAAACAATGGCTGGGCGGTGTTTGCCTGAATGTTGGTTGTATCCCCTCCAAGGCTTTACTGAAAAATGCTGAAGTTGCTCATACCTTGCGTGAACGGGGCAAGGAGTTCGGTTTCAGCTTCGAGAATTTGCAGCTGGATTACGGCGCTGCGGTCAAACGCAGCCGCCAGGTATCCGACCGTCTCACCCGTGGGGTGGGCTTCTTGATGAAGAAGAATGCCATCACCGTGATCATGGGTGCTGCAAAATTACTGGATGCTCATTCCGTGCAGGTCACGGACGCGGATGGAAAGACGCAGCAGCTCAGCACCGATAACATTCTTATTGCCACCGGCAGCCAGCCGGTCGTACCGCCGGCTTTCCCGGTGGACGGCGAAAAAGTGGTGACCTATAAAGAAGCGATCTTGCAGGAGAAACTGCCGGCTTCAGTTATCATTATCGGAGCAGGCGCCATTGGTTTGGAGTTTGCCACCATCTGGAGCGGCTACGGCAGCCAGGTGACCCTGGTTGAAATGCTGCCGAGAATTGCCCCACTGGAGGATGAAGAGGTCAGTGCGGAATTGACCAAGGCTTTCAACAAACGCGGAATCCAGATTTTGACCGGAACGCGCGTGGAAGCTATCCAGGTGAGCAAAGAGGGCGTACAGGTGACTGTCAGCGGTGAAGGCGGGCAACAGACGTTAAAAGCCGAACAGGCGCTGGTTGCCATCGGTTTCAAACCGAATACAGCGGACCTGGGGCTGGAAGCAGCTGGGGTCAACCTGACGGAGAGGCATTTCATTCAGGTAGACGAACGCATGGCGACGAATATCCCTGGCATCTGGGCAATCGGTGATGTGACCGGCAAGCTGCTGTTGGCGCATGTGGCCTCCGCGCAGGGTATCCTGGCTGCTGAAGCGATGGCCGGGAAGACGACCCAGCCGATCAACTACACCATGGTACCCAGAGCTACTTATTCGCAGCCGCAGGTAGCTTCCTTTGGATTAACAGAGGCGCAATTACGTGAGAAAGGTGTGAATTTCAAAGTTGGGAAGTTCCCGTTCATGGCTAACGGTAAAGCGTTGGGTCTGGGCGATTATACCGGTTTTGCCAAGGTATTGACTGACCCCGATACTGGAGAGATCCTGGGCGCACATTTGATCGGCCCTGAGGTTTCAGAACTGCTCCCTGAGTTGACGCTGGCGTGGCAAAATGAATTGACCATCACCGAGATTGGCCGCAACATCCACGCGCACCCGACCCTGTCAGAGGTTTTGATGGAAGCTGCCGAAGCAGCCGAGGATAGGGCTATCCATATTTAGTGATTAATCCCTCCATGAAGCAGCCTATGTTTGGCTGCTTTATGGAAGTCAATAAAGGCAAATTGAATGTAATTTCGAGGACTATCTTCCACTGGGATCAGCGCGGAGATTAGCTTATTTTGATTATTTCACCAGGATTGCTGCGATTGAGTAAGTGAAAAACGATGTCCATGCGAAATCTGGTGAAGATTGGATCGATTGAGCCAAACCACCCGGTGAGATCGCATGGAAACCCAAATTGATTTAACGCATTATAAAAATCTATTATTCACATTTCACGTCAATCAATCATAAAACTGGTAAAACACCTACTTTTGGTCTGAAATTATTGGCAAAAATTACTTGACGCGTGTTTTTATTATTAACTAAAACAGGCATCATAAATGGGCATTTGGAGGGGAATAATTATTTAATTTCCTGCATTGTCAAAGACGTGCGTACCAATACTCTAAGAATGAGAAAAAGTGACAATGGCAGCGCTTCCCGGAGGAAGCGTTACTGGATATTTCGTACCGACTATATTCACCGGTTCGTCAGTTTTATATGTCCATGAACCGTCATCTTGTACAGAGCTACCGGCCAAAGTAATGTTTTCTGCAGGGGAATTAATGGCAGGAGCCAGCAGACGAATCATTCGAGCGCTTGAATACGCACTTCCGGGATTAATTGAAGTGGAAACACTATTCTGAGAATCCCGGTTTACCAGAATGACCCGCAGGGTGTTGTCTTGAGCCTGGACTGCATAGACTCCCAGGTTAGCTAAGGTTTTATCATACGCCACTTTAAGAGGTTTTGAATTCCCTTCGGTCGCTTCATGGAAAAATAACATACTATAGTAGAGAGCGTTTGCTTTGAAAGCTTGAGAATTTGAGGTCGCTGAGTCAGCCGACACCGACGACCCCGCTGGGCAATAAGAGATGGGCGAATAGCCATGACAGCCCCCTCCACTAAAATTTACTCCAGAAGCCCCACTGTCGGCCATCATAAATAAGGTATCGATTCCCCACAAAGTCGCGGCGAATCTATCGGATACGCCATTCATGCCCCCAATACTGACGGAGTTAACCTCGTCAAAGCGCAAGGGGAAATTTTTTTGCTTGGCAATCGTGGTGTATGTAGTAATTTGAGTATTGGTGGCTTCAGCTTGAGCTTCGCTCAGCAGCATTCCGATAATCTTCTGGCACACGCTGGGTTCACAATATATCCCGTCGATACCCGATTTGGATTTGTAGATGGAATACATGTGGACTGTGGCTAGATCATCATGGATATCGGCTGTTGAAGAGTCTATCGATCCTGAACCGAGAAAATGTGTGAACCAACTTTGGGCAACCACCGTTGACGGACCTGCCAGACGAACATGTTTTACAGCTTTGTTTATTGCGTCAGCGTATTGATTAAACTCCCGTTCATATTTAGTGGGGTCATACGCACTATCTCTTAAACCTAAGAGGGCATAACCATTGGGCTCATTACCAAGTTCTAGAGCAATAAGCGAATTACCGCCTGTTTTTTGTAAATAAGCCGCTTCATTGGCAGCCATCTGGATTGTAGTTGAGGTATAACATCCCATATTTACCCCAAAAATTACCGACCATCCGGTTAATTTAGCAATAGCAAATAGATTATCAACGTTGGCCTTGGATAGTACCGTAATAGGATGATTCCCGGTCTTGCAGATCCCGGCTGGTGGAGTTGTTAACCAGAAGGTGTAATTTGTGTTGCCATCGTTCATACGAAAAACACCTGAGCCTAAATTTTCAAGAAGTTTTGCATATATACTATTATCAGTGCTCAAAAATTCAGAACTCATTGTGTCTGATGTAGCGATACGGGATATCGGATAGCTTAAACCTAAAAAATCAGCGGAAATAATTCCACTAATGCTTACAGGAGAGACGGTAATTTGAACAGGAGTAGAAGTGTTGGCTTGAACTTGAGAAACATTCGACCATGCAGTCGATAACAAAATTGTCAAAATTAATAAAGATAAATAGATTTTTTTCGTTTTTATAATTATCCTCATGTAACTGTCTCCTGCAAGTCAATATAATCTTTTCGTATCGGCAAAGATTATTGTTTCTTAATTATAAGGGCTAGAAGATTATCGATCATGAACCTTCGATTGCCAATTTTTTCACTTAATGGAATCTGAAATTTGGACTGATAATAACACATTTTTGGATAAAAAAAACAGAGATAAAATACTTGACAAAATTAGTCGGATTAATGCTACAATGGTTTCAAATATTACTAAAATTCTTCATTGGTTTAGAAGAAGCGAAGGTAATTTTATATTAACGTCGAATTCAGGAAATAGATTCGATGAGTAGATTTGTTAGGAGGAAAAAATGAAAAAAAGTTTCGGAATTATGGTCAGCGTGGTATTGAGTTTGAGTGTGCTTTTGACCTCAGTTGGGGCAGTCAGCGCAAATAATGCGGCCTCCCCAACACTGCCGGATCCTCAAGTAACCCCCATCTCCGGAAACACCAAGTTCAGTGTTACCCTCTTGCCCATTTTGGAATTGCCTGGAGTAACCACGCTGGATAGTGGTATGTTGGTGCCAACGGGCTTCCCTGCGGGAGAGAAGCAATTTGAAGGTAAGGGTGTCCAGATCAGTGGATTCACTTATGGTTCAGCCAAGGTCTGTTTTGCCGTGACATCAGTCAACCAGGGCTGGGGCGGTCAGGTGGGCAGTTGGAATGGGACTAAATGGGAGTTATTGCCCACGACCATCACAGCACAGGAGGATACATCCAATTCATGGGCCTGCGCGAATATCAACGCCAATGGAAGTTATGCGTTTATTAATTGGGTAGTCGACGCGAGCAAATTGCCAACACAAGGTGTATGTAATTTTGGGATTGATTACCAATTCGATTATAACTATGGCTATGCCTATGGGAATTATATGGGTCTTGACATTCCCGCAAGCGTTCCTAATGGAACTCCATTAACTTATTCAATCATCAAAATTGATCCTACCTATACCGGGAAATTTGTTAGTGGGTCAACCGGTAGTACCACTGTTAAAGACTATTTCTCACATGCGGCTGTATTTCTTAAGTCTCCTGTAGTCTTCAGTGTGAAACCCGGCCCAGTTTATACAGCTCGCTTTGAATTTCCTACCTTGAACTGCTATGTCGATTTAGCCTTTCTTGGTTATGAGATGCCTTAATAAACCATTGCTTCTTTATTTGCTATGATTTAAGCAGCCGGTCATAAGATGGGGCGCAGGTTAACCTGCGCCCTTTTTTCATTGAACGGCAGTCTGACAGAACCTTTCTGTCTCGGAGTTGCCCAGCTATACTGTTTCTTTACGCCGTATTTCGACGCTATGTGGGATGCATCAGAAAATACTGCCATTGAATTCAAAAGTTCCTGCATGTGAAGAAACGCCAATCGCAAAATATTAGAAAAACAATCTCTTAACCTGAAATATTTTGGTATAATAAGCGACGCACCTGAAAAGATAGATGCGGCGTTTCGAAATTGCGGGCGTAGCACATCGGTAGTGCGGTAGCCTTCCAAGCTACTTAGACGGGTTCGACTCCCGTCGCCCGCTCTTTATTATTAACCTGAAGATTAATTAACCATGCAGACGACAGGTCGCCCGCTCTTTATTATTAATCTGAAGATTCCCCCAAATTCGCAGAAAAAAATCCGCATGAACAAAAAATAAACCCGGTGATGACACCGGGGTTTATATTTAAAGACAGCTCATTCTTTATTTCATGTAGGTATCGTAGATATCCTGGCGTGCAAAGGCTTTGCCAAAACTGTTTTCTTCCAGCAGGACATACCCTTTCAAGATATTGTTTTTGGCATCGGAGTAAAAAGTATATTTCAACTGCATTCCTGTTTCATCCAGAGCGATAGCCTGTTTGGAGGCGTCGGAGAAATAGTTGATGTTCTCTTCTTCCAAAAAGATGACGGCAGGTTTCAGTTCGTCCATTTTGGCGTAGTCGGCCAGGTCCCAGTTAATCACCACATTCCAGTTGCTTTCAGGTGCCACATAAACCCGCCAATCGCGGTACAGGGTAAAGTTTTTGGCGGCAGGCAATTTAGTCAGATAATCGGCATTCACCTGATTGAAAAACTGAATACTCGGGGAAGCGGTTTCTTCTTGAAGCGTCTTGGAAATGGTTGATTCTGCGCTAAACCCGTTATAGATACCCACGCCAAGGAAAAGGAGAATCGCCAGGGCATTTAGCCAGAAGACCGGTTTGATTTTATCGAATCGAAATGTCTTGAGTTTATGGTTTTTGGTAGGGTCGGTTTCGGGCCAGAAGGCAGCCATCCCGGCAATCAGGGGTAAAAAGACAGGCAGGAAATAATGCGGACGTAAGGTGGCGGCGATGAAAACAAAGTAAGCGCAATAGGTGACCACCCAGGTCAGCACGAGCACCGAAATCAGGCGGGTTTTCCGATTGACGATGCCGATAATCGAACACAGCAGCGCGGGGAACAGAATCCACCAGCCGTTGTAATAGGCGCGCATAAATTCGGTAAAGGTACTCCAGTTCTGCGCCAGACCACCGCCGGCCACCCAGAAGCCCTGAGTGCTTTCGGAGAGATTCCCTTTGAAAACGGCGATGATTTCAGCGCGTTCCTGGGGCATCAATAACTGAGGCATGGAGACCAAAATTGTTACCGCCATCACCAGCAGAAAGAACCCGGCATTGGCAAACACCTTGCCAAGCGTGCTCTTTTTTGTGATCAATGCGTAGACGAAGTAAGCCAAATAGGCGGTGATGAATAACACACCCAGCGTTTTCGATGTAATGGCCAGCCCGACTGCCACCGCGGAGAGGTAAAAGTTGATACCAAAACGTAGTTGATCTCGCTGCAAGAAAAAGAGCGTCAGCACACTGAAAAGGACTAACAGGCTGTCGGGGTGCCACCACAGGTTATTATCGACCACGGCTGCAATGGATTCGAGGAAGACGAACAGGAGCAGGCTTTTCCAGAATAAGCGAAAGTGAGTCTGCATCCAGACCAGAAGCAGGATGGCAATTAACATTGGCAGCACATTGATGGTTTCGCGTAGGACTGCCATGATAACCTGAGTGGAAGCCGTCCATTGTGCGCCTAATGCGATTTTTACCGGGATCAAAGCCAGACCGGAGAAGAAGTAGAAGGGATACCCGTAGTAATAATGTCCGTAAACGAGAAAAGTATGAATGGTCTGGATAAGATTCTCGCCGGAGTTGTTGAGCATGTGCATCAGGTAGGGGTACTGGGCATACTCATCCGGTTGAAAGACGCTGAGCATCTCGGAATTGACGGCACCACGCATATCTGGAACGACATAGATTCCCAGAATTACGAGACTCAGGGCGCATAAAATCCAAAAAGTGGTCTTTTGTTGTTTAGTCATAATTCCCTGCCACAGCTATTGTAATGGAGATTAATAAATACGGGTAAATTGTTGAGCAGAAAGGACACCACTTTTGCTGCAGATCACCGCAATCTGGCAGCCACAGGCAGAAAAAAGTTTTTCATTGGCAGTGATAAAGTCCCGATTTCTGGAAAGAAACCGGGACTTTTTCTCTTGAGTGGGTTATTCTTCGTCTTTACTCCGCAAATGTGGGAAAAGGATCACTTCACGGATGGAATGCTGGTCGGTGAGCAGCATGACCAGGCGGTCAATGCCCATACCAAAACCGCCCTGTGGGGGCATGCCGTATGACATGGCCTGCAGATAATCCTCATCCATAGGGTGGCGCTCTTCATCATCGGCTTTGTATTCGCGGCCCATTTCGAGAAAACGTGTTTCCTGCTCGATGGGATCATTAAGCTCGGTGAAAGCGTTGCATAATTCCATCCCGCCCACGAAGCCTTCAAACCGTTCCACGGTACTCGGGTCACCGGGTTTATTTTTCGCCAGCGGAGAAATATCGCGCGGATAATCATAGAGGAAAGTTGGCTGGATGAAGGTGGGTTCCAGATATTCGCCCAGCATGTGATCGATGAGCTTGCCACGTGCTGCATTATTTTGGCTGAACTTCATTCCTTTCTCGTACATGATTTTCGCCAACGCTCCGGATGTGGGATATTCGTTGATGTCAATCCCCGTTTTTTCGATGAGCCCCTGACGCAGATCAACGCGCTGCCAGGGTGGATTAAAATCGATGGCCGCACCATTGAAGGTGAGCTTACGGGTGCCCAATGCCTGATCGCAGACAAAGGCGATCATATTCTCGGTCAATTCCATGACTTTGAGATAATCTGCGTAGGCCCAGTAGAATTCCAACTGGGTGAATTCAGGATTGTGTTTAAAGGAGACGCCTTCGTTGCGGAAATCGCGGCCGATCTCATAGACGCGGTCGATCCCGCCTACGACCAGGCGTTTCAGGTACAGCTCGAAGGAAATCCGCAGGAATAAGTCCTGTTTGAGCTGATTGTGGTGAGTCACAAAGGGTTTGGCGGCAGCTCCGCCATAAATTGGTTGCAAAATCGGAGTTTCTACCTCGAGAAAACCGCGTTCATCCAAAAATGCACGCAGCGAATTGACAACTTTGGCGCGGGTGCGGAAGATCTTGCGTACTTCTTCGTTCACAGCCAGATCCGCATAACGCTGGCGGAAGCGTGTTTCCGGGTCGGCCAAAGTGGCATGGCGCACCAACTGCCCATCGATGACCTCGTCCTTGGCTGCGGGAAGGGGAGTGATGGATTTGGCAAGCATCTTAAATTCGCTCACCAGCAGGCTCACTTCTCCAGACCGTGTACGGGTAACTTCCCCTTTGGCCTGGATAAAATCACCCAGGTCGAACTCGGTCTTCAGCAATTCCATAGCCTCTTCGCCAAGTTCATTGACGCGCATGAATAACTGGATGCGTCCAGTGCCATCTTCGATGTGGGCAAAAGCCAGCTTACCCATCAAGCGAATGGCGCGCAGGCGGCCAGCGATGGTCGCGCGGGTCATTTTGACATCAGGGCTATTCTCTACCGATTCAAACTGTTTGATGGCTTCGGCGATGGTGCAGGTGACCTCTGTGCGCGTGGGATAAGGTTCACGCCCAGCCGCACGCATGGCAAGGATCTTCTCGTAACGAATTTTTTCCAGGTCAGAAAGTTCCATAGTTGTGCATTTCCTTTTCTAACAAAAAGCCTGCCCCTAATTTTTGGGGGCAGGCTCTAAGATTCAGAGAATGGATCACCCCATGTACCAAGGTGTGACCCCCGGCGAAGAGCTAGCCTACTTTAAGTAACTTGACCGTGAAAGGTCCGGCAGGAGCATCCACCTGGATCGCTTCACCTTCTTTATGGTTCAACAGAGAGCGCCCGAGCGGAGATTCATTCGAAATCTTTCCACCAGCCGGGTCAGCTTCAGCGACGCCGACGATGGTATATTCTTCTTTCTCTTTGCTGCCCTCTTCCTGAATCACGACAGAAGAACCAACTTGAACGATTTTCCCGTCTGTGTTCTTTTCATTGATGATATGGGCAGTAGCCAACAAGATTTCCAACTCTTTGATGCGTCCTTCAACAAAAGCCTGTTCATTTTTTGCGGCTTCGTATTCAGCGTTTTCAATCAGTTCTCCACCTTCCATGGCTTCGTGGAGACGATTGGCGATTTCTTCACGCTTTTGCGTGCGTAAATAATCGAGTTCGTCTTGCAGTTTTTGATACCCATCACGGGTCAGGAATGAATTTGGCATTTTATTTTCCTTTGGTATTTTAAATCAGCTCGGAATTTTCCCCGACCTTAATACCGTAACCAGACCTGATATGAAACGAAAATCCCTCCAGACGGATGGATTTTCTAAAAGAAAAGAGAAAACAATGGAGTCTTCTCAGACGATGGAAATATCATATCATAAATGAAATTTGAATGCAAGCGACCATTGACCCCTTGACAGGGTGACAGAGATCAGGGATTTATTCCAAACCAGATTGCAGCGCCAAAGCAATTGCCTCGGTGATGCCGGGAATGGCGGTCAGATCAGCGAGGCTGGCACTGCGGATGGCTTCGATACTGCCAAAATGGGTGAGCAGAGCTTTACGCCGCTGCGGACCTATCCCTGGAATTGCATCCAAACGGGAGGCAACCCCCAGTTTGCCGCGGGCTTTGCGGTGAGCGGTGATAGCGAAACGATGCGCCTCATCGCGGACGCGTTGGATAAGGTAAAGCGCTTGAGAATGGCGGGGCAGCAGCAGCGATTGTTCGACGTTGGGACGGAAGAGTTCTTCCTGCTGTTTGGCCAGGCCGACGACGGTGACCCGGTCGCTTAGATCGAATTGAGCCAGCACGCTGACCGCACGGCCTAATTGACCTTTTCCGCCATCCACGATCAACAGGTCTGGCAGCACCGAGAAGGAAGGATCTACTTTTTCTCCCACAGTATGTTGTTCCTGTGCGGCCTGCCAGCGTTTGAAGCGGCGGGTGAGCACCTCTTCCATGCTGGCGAAATCGTCCGGGCCAACCACGGATTTGATATTGAAGTGGCGGTACATATTCTTGCTCGGGGTACCCTGTTCGAAAACGACCATACTGCCCACCGAGGCAGTTCCTTGGGTATTTGAAATATCGTAACATTCGATCCGGTTGATGGGGGCTGCGAGAGTGAGCGCCTCTTGCAGCTCGGCCAGCGCCTGAGTCTGCTTATTTTTATCCGCTTCCCATTGCCCGCGCAAGGCTTGCAGGGTTTCGACAGCGTTTTCTGTTGCCATTTTCACCAGGTCATGGGAGGTTCCGGATTTAGGGACGGAGAGTTCCACCTTTTGCCCGCCGCGGCGGCTGCGCATCCACTGCTTGATGATCTGGGCTTCCTCGATCTCATTGGGCAGCAGCACCCGTTCGGGGATGGTGGCGGCTTCGCTGTAGAATTGCTTCATGAATTCGCCGACGACTTCGGAATCAGGAATCTCTTCAGTACCTTCAAGCACGAAGTATTCCCGGCCGATGAGCTTGCCATTGCGGATGAAGAAAATCTGCACACAGGCTTCACCATCCGCCCGGGCGATGGCGAGGACGTCAGAGTCACGTTGGTCGGAGGAAATGACTTTCTGCTTCTCGACGACCCGGTCGATGGCATTGATCTGATCGCGCAAGGTGGCGGCTTTCTCGAAGAGCATCTCTTCCGAAGCGGCGGCCATTTCCTGGCGCAGGCGGTTGACGATGGGCTCGGTGTGTCCATCCAGAAAAGCGCATAGGTCGGTGATGAGCTGGCGGTAGCCTTTTTGTTTGATGGCACCGATGCAAGGGCCTGTACACAGCTTGATGTCATAATACAGGCAGGGGCGGGCGTCCAGGCCGGTGATCTCCCTATCACAAGTGAGATAAGGGAAGATGTGGCGCAGTAAATCCAGGGTCTGATGAACAGCCCAGACGCTGGTGTATGGGCCAAAGTACTGCGAACCATCCTTGACCATTTGACGGGTGACGGTGATCTTGGGAAATGGGTCGGCCAGGTGGACTTTGATGTAAGGGTAGCGTTTGTCATCCTTGAGGCGGATGTTAAATCGCGGCCGGTGCTTTTTAATAAGGTTCATCTCGAGGATGAGCGCCTCTAGCTCCGAACCGACGACGATCCATTCCAGGTCGGCGATCTGCGAGACAAGTTTTCGCGTCTTGGGTGACTGGTCGCCGCGGTCCTGAAAATAGGAACGCACGCGGTTTCTGAGAATAATCGCTTTGCCGACGTAGATGATCTCCCCGGCGGCATTTTTCATAATGTAAACGCCGGGTTTCTCGGGCAGGGTTTTTAGAATTCCCTGAATGTGATCGGATAATTCTAGCATGGGGGTATTTTAGCATGATCGTACACGAATGACACGAATCATGGGTTGGGTCTTTTACGGAGCTTTGCGGAGAATTTGCCGGATGACCTCAGGACTGTTTAAATTGCGTTCCAACAAATAGGTCAGGTAGTAATTGAGCAGTGCTTCCACTTCATTGCGTGTTTCGGGAAGGGGAGCAGCTTTTTTGGCTTCGGTGTAGGTGCTGCGCTGAAAGTGGCGCATATAGCGCAGCGCGTCCATCGATACCGGGCGGACTTCGTTGACCATTAACCCGCAGTCAGGGCACAGAACTCCGCCGCGTTCTGCCGAGAAAAACTGATCCTCTGGCTGGATGGGTTTACCGCAAACTGCGCACTCGAACAAACGGGGACGGAACCCCAGTAAGTCCAGCAGGCGCATCTCATAATAGCGCACCGGCACAAAGGGATCTTCCTCAGCGGAGAGGCGTTTGAGGGTCTCGACCAGCAATTGATAGAGCTGCCAGTTCTGGCCTTCTTCATAAGTGAAGCGGTCGAGTAGCTCCACCACGTAGCCAGCGTAACCGAGGCGGGATAAGTTTTCGCGCAGGGGCTGCAGAGAGTCGACGGCTTCGGCCTGCGTCACGATCCAAAGGTCGTGACCCCTGGCCAGCATCAGCACCACCTGGGTAAAGGGTTCGAGGTGGCCAGCCTTGCGCGACTGCATCTTGCGTACCCCCTTGGCAATGGCGCGCAGCTTGCCCTGTTCGCGCGTGTACAGCGTGAGCAGGCGATCCGCTTCGCCGTAATCGGAGTGGCGCAATACGACAGCTTCCACCTTGAGGCTGTGTTCAGCTTTTGGCATTTTTTCCCTGTGGGTGGTCTAGATCAAGTGTTTATGAGTGAACGCGCCTGGCAATAATTCGGCGACAGTAGTGGTCAGGGTGACCTTGCCTGTGGTATCCACGATGATCACCTCACTATCCATCCCAAACTCTGCCATTACCTGGCGGCAGGAACCGCATGGATTGCCGCCGTCTTCAGTAGCAACGACGATGGTTTTGAAATGGTGTTCACCTTCGGAGACTGCCTTGAAAATGGCGACGCGTTCGGCGCAGATTGTGGTGGGGTAGGCAGCGTTTTCGATGTTGACACCGTCGTAAATCTTACCGCTGTCGGTGAGCACTACGGCTCCGACTGTGTATTTTGAATAAGGGGCATATGCCCACTGGCGAGCCTGAATGGCGAGATCAATGAGTTTCTGACGTAATTCGGTTTCCATCCTCTTTTTCCTTTTCCTGCGCTGCGGGTTGACGGCGTGCGCGAATCTTGCCGATGCGCTGCCCGCGGATTTCTTCGACGGTGAAATTCCAATCTTCCATCTGGATTGTATCGCCTTGCAAAGGGACACGGCCTAACTGACTGAAAATGAATCCGCCTAGAGAATCAGAGAGTTCGGCTGTGAGGTTGGTATTGAGCAGTTCGTTCACATCGTCCAGGGAGACCTGGCCTTTGAACAGGTATTCATTGGGTGAGATTTCTTGAACAGCCAGTTCTTCACCTTGATCGTACTCGTCGCGGATTTCCCCGACAATTTCTTCAACGATGTCTTCGAGTGTGACCACACCCGCCATACCGCCGTATTCATCCACAACGACCACCAGATGCACACCCTTTGCCTGCATTTCAGCTAACAGTTCGTCCACCTTTTTAGATTCGGGGACGAAATAAGCCTGGCGCAGCAGTTTATGCAGGTCTTGCGCCTCTTCCTGGGCGCGGGTCATTTTAAGCAAATCTTTGGCGTAAAGCAGGCCAATCACGTTATCGATGGAGTCTTCATATACAGGGACACGCGAATGTCCGGAGCGTACCAGTTCGTTCATGGCGTCCTGGAGCGAGGTATTTACATCCAGAGCCAGCACGTCGATGCGCGGTACCATAATTTCGCGGCACAAAGTCTCTCCAAATTGGAAAATGGAGTAGATCATACGGCGCTCGTCTTTTTCAAGACCGCCGCTGGGTTGTTCGGTTTCGACCCACGACTTTAATTCATCTTCGGTGACAGCGTGTTCGTTATGATCCGAAAACCCCGTTCTACCCTGCAGCGCAATCATGAGCATCGAGAGCGGAGTCATGAGGATGTCCATGGCTTTGGCAGTACCATGCAGGCGCACAGCCCAAACTTCAGGTTGGCGCAGGGGCAGGCGTTCGATGAAGAACTCGAGCGCCAATAGCACGATTATCGTCAGAACAAAGAGGCTCAGGCTCTCGACCAGGGTGATAACCGCTCCCAAATACTCATAAGCGATCCACCAGGCCAACCCTGCTATGAGAAAATGGGTCAAGCCAAAAACAATACGAAAGCTGGCGCGCAGACGCGGGCGTTCCAGCACTTTGAGCGTTGCTTCGATGGTGTAGGGATTTTGTCGATCCAGGTTGACTAAGTTGGGTGTGTTTGCATTGACCAACGCCGTACGCACTGCAGCAAAATATAAATCCAGCAGAATAAGAAAAACCAGTACAAACCAGAGAGGATTATCCACTGCTCTTATCTTTCTTGATCATGGGCCGGGCAGGTACCCCGGCAACGACTTCGCCGTCGGCAACATCATGGGTAACTACAGCCCCGGCCCCCGTCTTGGCGTTTTTGCCAATCTTGAGCGGGGCGACGAGCATGGTATCACTTCCGATGAAAGTGTTCTCACCAATTTCGGTGGCATTTTTATACACACCATCGAAGTTGCAAGTTATTGTGCCGGCGCCAATATTGACATTCTCACCTATCTGGGCGTTACCGATGTAAGAAAAATGTCCCATTTTCACTCCAGGAGCCAAATAAGAATCTTTGACCTCACCGAAATTGCCCATATGCACACCCTTGCCCAAATGCGCACCGGAGCGCAGGTGGCAGAATGTGGTCATATCCACACAATCGTCTATAACCGCTTTCTCGATCAGCGCGGGACCGATTTCGACATCGTTGCCGATCTGTGAGCTGTCTACGATGGTATTAGGGCCAAGCTTACAGCGTTCCCCGATTACGGTGTTGCCTTTCAAGTACGTGTTGGGCAGCAAGGTGGTATCTTTGCCAATCTTCACGCCTTCTTCAATATACACTAAATTCGGGTCGAGCATGGTCACTCCTGCCAACAGCCAGCCCTCGTTGATGCGGCGGCGTACAATTTGCTCCGCTTCGGCCAGGTGGATGCGATTGTTAATTCCGAGGGCTTCCTCCTCATCTTCCAGCACCATCGCGTTGATTTTTTGGCCTGACTTGATGACCACTTCCACGATGTCCGTCAGATAATATTCGCCTTTTGGAGAAAGCTTGATCTGGCGCAGGGCATCCCATAACCAGAAATTGTTAAAGCAATAAACGCCGACGTTGAGTTCATCAATTTTAAGCTGCTCAGGGGTTGCCTGGGTTTCTTCCACGATCGCTGTGATTGCACCGCTGCCATCGCGGATAATTCGGCCAAAGCCGCGCGGATTGCCGGAATGGACGGTCAGCAGGGTAAGCGGGCTAAAGTTTTGCTTTTGCGCTTTCACGATGGCGGCCAGCGTATCGCCCTTTAGCAAAGGCATATCTGCACTGGTGACAAGAACCAGGTCCACATCTTTACCCACGGTGAATTCGGCTGTCAAGACAGCATGAGCTGTGCCCAACCGTTCTTGCTGCACAACAAAGAAAGCTTGTTCGCCCACTTCCTCACGCACCAGTTCACCGCCGTTGCCGATAACGATGATGGGTTTCTCGGTCACGGCTTTTTGGGCGGCTGCAAGCGAATATTGGATCAAGGTTTTCCCATTCAGTTTGTGAACCACCTTGGGTGAATCAGAAACCATGCGTTTGCTTTGGCCGGCGGCCAGGATGATCGAGGCTGTTTTCATGGGCAAGCTCCTCTAACAGGCTTATTTTGTGTTTAATAAAAATGGCGAGCTTCGAAACCATCGGAATGGTTTTGCGCTCGTCATGTTAGTCTGACATTTCAGACCCATTCATCACTTCTGGCTTCAAAAGACTTGAGAAAAAAATCAGGCTGGGGCACCTGGATTCGAACCAAGATTCACAGATTCAAAGTCTGGTGTGCTGCCGTTGCACCATGCCCCAAAGGAAGACTCTTTTGCAGTGAGGTAGATTTTAACACAGTTTTGACTCTATATGCAATATTGACCTGCTCCTGATTAACACAAATTCTCTTTTCATAAATCAATCAGGGTCAGGTGCAGACGTTTTTCGATCCATTAGCAGTTAGTGTTTCGTGTTAAAATGAGCACATCTTTATTGAAAGAGGTTATTCATGTCTGATCCCATCCTGGTAGCTGTTGCCTGGCCTTACGCCAATGCTGAAATTCATGTGGGCAATCTCACCGGCTCCCATTTGCCGGCAGATATCTTTGCCCGCTATCAACGTCTGAAAGGCCGGCAAGTGTTGATGGTTGGCGGGTCGGATTCTCACGGCACACCTATCACCGTCCGCGCGGATGCCGAGCATACGACCCCGCTTGAAGTTTATCAACGCTATCACAACGGTTTTCTGGACTTGTTCCAGAAACTTGGCATGGATTACGATTTGTACACCAGTACCCAAACTCAAAATCATTGGGACGTCTCGCAGAAGATATTTATGGCCTTGAAGAAGAATGGTTTCCTTTACAAGGAGACCCAGCGCCAGTGGTATTCGTCCAAACAAGAAAAATTTCTGCCCGACCGGTATGTGGAAGGGACCTGCTATATTTGCGGATACACCAATGCCCGTAGCGATCAATGTGATAAATGTGGTAACTTGCTCGACCCGGATAAACTGATCGATCCGCGTTCCAAAATTGACGGTTCGACACCCGAGCTGCGCGAGACTGAACATTACTTTCTGGACTTAAGTCGCTTGCAAGAACAGGTAGTGGAGTTCTTGAACGTGCGTGAAGGTTACTGGCGCTCGAATGTGATGCGTCAATCCCTGGGTCAGATTTCAGCTGACAGCCTGCACGGGCGTTCGATCACCCGCGACCTGGATTGGGGTATCCCTTTGCCCAAGGAGATTCTTGCCGAAGGCAAACAATGGGAGAGCAAGCGCCTGTATGTCTGGTTCGAAGCGGTGATCGGTTATCTCTCCGCAACCATCGAGTGGAGCCGGATCAGCGGCAACCCTGAAGCCTGGCGCACCTGGTGGCAAAACCCGGATGCCAAGACTTTATACTTCATCGGCAAGGATAATATTCCATTCCATGCGGTCATCTGGCCGGCTGAACTGATTGGTGTGGGTGATACTTTCGATGAATTGATGGGCAGTGCGAACCCGCAGCCGATGGTGCTGCCTTTCGACGTCCCAGCAAACGAATTCATGAATCTCGAAGGACAGAAAATTTCAGGCAGCCGCAACTGGGCAGTCTGGGCGAATGATTTCCTCAGCCGTTATGACCCTGATCCACTGCGTTATTACCTCACCGTCAACATGCCCGAATCCAAGGACACCGATTGGGACTGGGATGATTTCTATCACCGCAACAACGATGAACTGGTAGCAACCTGGGGAAACCTGGCCAACCGTGTGCTGGCTTTTGCCTATAAAAACTGGGAAGGGCACGTACCTGAACCTGGGGAGTTGACACCATTAGACGTTGATTTACTCAATCAGGTCAATGACGGTTTCAAGACCGTGGGTCAGGAAATCGAAGCTGTCCATCTGCGCGCCGCACTGGCCGAGGCTATGCGCCTGGCTTCCGAAGTTAACAAATATCTCGATCAAACCGCTCCCTGGCAGGCCATCAAGACCGATAGAGCAGCCGCCGGGCGGGCGGTGTATACGGCTATCCAGGCGATCGATTCTCTCAAGATGATGTTCGCGCCTTTCCTGCCATTCACCAGCGAGAAGCTCAACAAGATTCTGGGTTATACAGGTGACCTGTTCGGCAGACAATACGTGGAAGTCGAAAAAGATGAATTGGGCGAACACAGCGTGCTGCGCTACGACGGCAGTAATGCCACCGGTACCTGGGAACCTGGCCGCATTAAAGCCGGTGATGCTTTCAATCAACCTGAGCCGCTCTTTAAGAAGCTCGACGTGAAGATAGTCGAGGAAGAGCGCGCTAAACTGGGCGTGAAACCTGAAGCTTAGAGAATAAACCTCACCCCCTGCCCCTCTCCTAAAAAAGGAGAGGGGTCGGTTGTTTAATGGTTCAAAACCCCAATGTTTCCAGTTAGTTTAAATTCACTTTCAAGAATTATTGTTTACTTTTGCACTCAAGACTAAGAAGAATCTGCTGTAGAACTTCATCGACACTGCGAATCACTTCAGAATTCCTAAACCGAATTACTTTTATTCCGATTTCGCTTAAATCTATGCTGCGTTGATTATCATATGCGATTTGTTCCTGGGTCTGATGAACTTCCCCATCTACCTCAATCCCTAATCTAATCTCTTGGCAATAGAAATCTAGAATATATCCGCAAATAGGATGCTGCCTGCGGATTTTATAGTTTTCCAATCTTCGATTACGCAGGTGTTCCCAAAGAATAGTCTCTGCTTCGGTTGGATTTTTACGGAATTCTCGGCTTTGTTCAATTAAGCTAGAGGATGGTGAGCTATCTGTCATGATCTCTTCAAAATGAATTTGCTTTTCTCCCCTATCCAAGGTCTATTGGAGGGGTTGGGGGTGAGACCGCCCTTATCCACTCAGGCAGTATCTCCAGCAGCTTTTGCATGATCGACCTGGAGCGCTCGGTAAATCCTGCCGCTTCGTCAGAATAGATTTCCCCTCCTGCTTCGCTGACCAGGTCGCTGACCGTGCGCAGGATCAGGCAGGGAGCGGTATTATGCTGCGCTACCCAGGCGATGGCTGCGGATTCCCAGTCCGCGGCGATGACGTGGAACTGGTCGCGCAGTATAGTTACCAGCTCCGGGTCGATGTCTTGATCGGCTGAGGCCAGGCTGCTGACGCGCACGGCTTGTGGATATGGTTTTTTGATGAAGGAAAGGTCAAACTGCGTGGTGTAGAACCGCACTGCTTTTTCGGGATCACTCATACGTTCGTGTATATCGTAGAAAACGGTTTTATCGATGAGTAGGGTTTCTCCCACACTCACCGCTCCGGCCAACCCGCCGCAGGTGCCCAGGTTGATGATCGCTTCCGGGTGCCAGGTGTCGATGCAAAATTGGGTCGTCGCTGCCGCAGAGACTTTCCCCCAACCGCCGTGCAGAAAAACGACTGCTTTCCCGTTGATTTCAGAGAAGAAATGCTCCGTGTATGGGTTCGGCAGACAACTGACCGGGTCCAGATATTCCAGGGCGGCTTGCCATTCTGCGTCTGCGGATATAAGTACTGAGATCATGGCATTCAGGCTGTTGAATCAGAAAATATTTCAGCATTCTTGTCGGATTTAACCTGATGACGACTTTTTTGGGGGGCAGCTAAAACCCTGGCAGGGGTGTCCTTGACAGCGTTGTGTAAAATCTCAGCAACCTTAAAGGCTGAGCGAGGTTGACCAATCCGGCAGGCATTTTCTGCGCGCTGCTTGAGAAGGGAATGATTATTTTGCAGCAGATGGCTTAGGTTTTCCAGCATCTCGACCGGGGTATCCGCCAGATCGGCGGCACCAAGCGCTGTCACATATTCCGCGTTGCCGGTTTCCTGCCCGGGAATGATCTCAATTAGGATCATTGGCAGCCCGCAGGCTAATGACTCGGTTACGATCAACCCGCCTGCTTTACAGATAATCAGATCGGACGCCTGCATCATTGTAGGAATGTTATCTACAAAATCGTAGATATGGGCGGGGATATGCCAGTCAAAATGATGCAGTGCTTCCAGAAGGTGCTCGTCTTTTCCAGCCACCACAGCAATTTGCAGCGGCCCGCCAAAATGGTTGATAATGTTCAAGGTGTCAAGCATACGTTCCACACGTTTGCTGCCGACTGCGAGGACAGTAGGAATATCTGGTTCCCAGCGTAATTCAGCACGAATTTCGTTTTTGGAACGTTTTTCGCTGGCGATACCGGGGTTGACAGGGATACCGGTGATAATCACTTTTTCGGGGTCGACCCCATAACTGGTAGCCAGATCGGCGACCAGGCTGTTGGGAACCAGGCATCCATCCACTTTGCGGTGGAACCATAAGCGATGCACTGTTGAAAGGTCGGTGATCGAGGTGAACAAAGGAATTCTAGAGCGTTTCTTTCGGAAGAAGGGTGAAAGTGCACAGGCGTACATTGGATAAGTTGCAAGGATGACATCGGGTTGAGACTGTTTTAGAACATCCTTCATGGTGTCATGAAGTAAAATGGACAAAGAACTTTCCATCATGGCGGTAGGAACCAGCGAGTCGCTGGCATCATAACCGAACTGGTATAAATCCGGCACGCTGCGCACCCATTTGGTGTAATCTGCCTGGCTGTCGCGCAAAAAAGCCGGAGTAAGCCGGTTATCCAGCGGGTTGACGATTTCGTAGCACAGCTCATCCGGATATTTATCTTCAATTGCAGCCGCAACGGCATTTGCCGAACTGCGGTGTCCGAACCCGGCATCTGCCGTCAGAATCAAGACTTTCTTCTTATTGTCCATTTTTTTCTCCGTGGATGAATATGTTAAAGGTCTTCGCCTGACCAATTCTCCGGCGGTATTTTCCCTTGTAAGTACCAGGCAATCAGTTGCAAGGCTGCTTGGGCGGAATTCTCTTTGTTCTGAATGCGGTCACCTTTCCAGGAAAAATGCCAGGCCCAAGCGCCAGTAGGTGCGCTCATGCCAATCCAGACCGTACCGACTGGTTTTTGGGGAGTTCCCCCACCTGGACCAGCAATACCGCTGATGGATACTCCAAGCACACTCTCCAGTGGAAAATCACCTTCGAGAGCCATGCGCACACCGTGAGCCATTTCCAATACGCATTCACGGCTGACTGCACCCGCAGTCGCCAGGGTTTGCGCGCTGACCCCCAGCAGCCTTTGTTTTACTTCATAGGCATAAGCCGTAATACTGCCCAGATAATAGTCAGATGAACCGGGAACGTTGGTAATGCGGTCCCCGACCAATCCTCCTGTACATGATTCAGCCAGCACTAATTTTAATTTCTGGCTGCGGAGAGGATCTCCGATTTGATATTCGAGTGGGATTGTGGGAATTGAGGCTGTCATCAAGCATAAATTATAACTGGAAATAAACTTGAGTACATGTCTCCAAGAGCATATATTATTCTGTAAAAGAAAAGTGAAGCAAATCTGAAACCCGTAATTTTTTCAGCTTTGTACTGGAGTTTTTGGGTTACAATCCATTGAAATTGATTAAATCTATATTTTTATGAGGGCATTATGACGATCATTCAGGCAATTATTCTGGGAATTGTGCAAGGCTTAACCGAATATATCCCGGTTTCCAGTTCTGCACATCTTATTATTGTCCCGTGGTTATTCAAATGGACTGATCCTGCGTTAACCAGTCTTTCCTTTGATGTTGCTTTGCACATGGGAACTCTGGTCGCGGTTCTTGTCTTTTTTGCGAAGGACTGGGGACGTTTGATCAGAGCCTGGTTTTTCAGCATTAAGGAACATAAAATCGCTGGTGACCCGGATCGTCGCTTGTCCTGGTTAATTGTGCTGGGATGTATCCCAGGAGGCATTGCTGGTGTTCTGGGAGAAAGCAAAATCGATGAATTATTTCATCAGCCCAATACTCCGATTAGCACCAATGCAATTCTGGTGCTGGCGATCATACTCGCCCTGCTGGCCGTGATCTTGTTCATCGTTGAGCGCACGGCTCAGCATACACGCGAGATGACCTCTCTGACCCTCAAAGACGCTGCCATCATAGGTCTGGCGCAAGCGCTGGCGATCTTCCCTGGTGTTTCCCGGTCTGGCAGCACGATCACAGCCGGTTTGGCGTTAGGGCTCAAACGCGAAGACGCTGCACGCTTCTCCTTTTTACTCGGCGCACCCATTATTGCCGGTGCCGGGCTCAAGAGCCTGTACGATTTGCTCAAAGCCGGTCAGGCTGGTGCGGGGATGGCGAGCGGGGAACTGATCCTTTTTCCAATCGGTATCGTGGTGGCGGCTATCAGCGGCTTTTTCTGCATCAAGTATTTACTGAACTATTTGCAGAAACATTCCACCGATGCATTCGTCTATTACCGGTGGGCATTGGCTGTGCTAATCGTGGTGGTTGCTCTGCTAAGGGCGTAAATACAGCTAGAGAAAAAATCTCCAGTGAATTTCACTGGAGATTTTTTACTATATTCCCCTAATGGCAATCCAACCAATTTCGATTGCTTACAAGAAGCTGGTGTAGGGACCAATAAGGATGCACTCAGCTTTTTTGCGGTCTTTGTTCTCTTTTAATTCGCTTATTCGTGAGGATAAAAATATAACCGATTTCACCAAATTGCCGGAGGAACATGTAATAACTCATTATCGATTTCTCTACAATGTAAAATCTATTCTTTGGGTTCAAATGCGCTAAATTTTGGGAGAAATGGTAAACTCAGATAATAGAAGTTGCTTAACGCAAGGGATTTTTTCACGTTTTTCCTCTGTTTGCTTTCATCGCAATTAACCTACGTCATCGTTATATGCATCACTCAGCCAACTTGGATAATGGAACTAGTAATTTCCAAAAAGAGATAGCGACCATATATGGAATCCCAATCTACTTCACCAGCAAAATCAACCCGACCGATCACAGGCTTGTCTGAAGAGGAAGTAAAAAAACGGCTTAGTCAGGGTCTGGGCAACCGATCGACTATTCCGACCAGCCGGACATATGGGCAAATCTTTAAAGAAAACGTGTTTACCTTTGTCAACATCGTTCTCTTTGCTCTTGGGACAACATTAGTTTTATTGGGCCGTGTCAGCGATGCCCTGGTTTCAGTAGGGGTCATTGCCGTCAATGTGATTGTCAGTGTGATCCAGGAGATCAAAGCCAAACATGTTCTGGATCACATCGCACTTATCTCGCGTTCCTCTGCCACTGTAATTAGAGAAGGTGAACGAAAAAAAGTTGATATCGAGAATGTTGTAGCTGGGGACATCCTGGTATTGGAACCAGGGGACCATGTCGTGGTGGATGGAACAGTGATTGGTGAAGATGAGGTTCAGATAGACGAATCCCTCCTAACCGGGGAATCAGAGGCTATTACCAAGCATCCTGGTGATTCGATCTATTCAGGTAGTTTTTGTATGGGTGGAAATGCTTGTTACCAGGCAGAAAAAGTTGGCTCTGAAAGCCTTTCCAACCGCTTGATGGTCTCCGCCCGTGCCTTTCGCAGGGTGTTAACTCCTCTCCAGAAGGAAGTAAACCTCATTGTTCGGATTCTCCTTTTGGTAGCAATTTATCTCGAGGTCATTCTTGTTGTCAATTCAACCCTTGAAAAAGTACCATTGGTGGATTCCATCCGCATGTCTGTAGTCATTCTCGGATTGGTGCCTAACGGATTATTCCTGGCGATAACGACCGCCTATACTCTGGGTGCGGTCCGGATTGCGCAAAAAGGAGCATTAATCCAACAGTCTAATGCCATCGAATCGTTAAGCCATGTGGATGTTTTGTGTCTGGATAAAACCGGAACCCTGACGACTAATAAGCTGAAGGTTGAAAATCTCATGGCATTCAATACCACCACCGAGACCTTGTGCCGCACACTCGGAGATTTTGCAGCCAGCTTTCCCTCTATCAATCGGACTGCTTCGGCCATAGCCGAGGCTTACCCGGGAACTTCTCATTCCGTACTGGAATCGGTACCCTTTTCTTCCGACTATCGCTGGAGCGGTTTGGTGTTTGATGAACCGGACCGAAGTGGCATATATATTTTAGGCGCTCCAGAGACGATCTTACCTCTGCTTCAACTGCCAGCAGGTCAATCCTTACCTGTAAAAGAATGGACAAGGAATGGCTTGCGGGTGTTACTGTTTGCATACTCTCCGCAAGTCGTATCTTTGCGAGGCGAGAATAATCAGCCTAAGCTACCTCCAAAATTAGTTCTTTGGGGAGCGATTGCCTTAGCCGACGAGTTGCGCCCTGAGGCGAAAACGACGATTGAAAATTTCCGCAAGGCAGGGGTGGAGCTAAAACTCATTTCTGGAGACAACCCTGATACGGTAGCCGCTTTAGCCGGACAAGCCGGTTTCGACCTGAGTGGAGGCAGCATTTCTGGAGACGAACTTCTTGGATTGGATCCAGAGCAACTGAAGCAACAGGTGATGAGCCGATCCATTTTCGGGAGGGTAGCCCCTGAGCAAAAAGACCAGATCATTCAACTCTTGCGCAGCCAGGGCAAATATGTGGCTATGATAGGAGACGGCGTTAACGATGTTAAGGCGCTCAAGCGAGCTGACCTGGCAATTTCATTGAAGAGTGGCAGCCAGGCTGCACGAGCGGTCGCGGATATTGTATTACTGGAAGATTCCTTTGCAGTTCTCCCTGATGTAGTGCAAGAGGGGCAGCAGATTCTGACAGGAATGCAAGATGTCTTCAAGCTTTTCTTGACCCGCATCTTATATATTTTGCTGTTAATCATTTCTACTGAGGCCAGTGGTGGATTACCATTGACTCCCAAACATAATTCTATCGTGTCACTTTTGATAGTTGGAATTCCGACTCTGGCACTGGTAGCCTGGGCAAAACCAGGAAAAGTCTCAAGAACAAGTATTGGGCAAAAGATAATCCACTTTATCTTATCTCCGGGGTTGACTTTGGGGTTAGCAGGACTGGGTGTATTTGTGGGGTTTTATCTGGTACCAGAGATACTCACCGGCGTGTTTTCACTGAAGAACGGCATAGAATTTGACGCCAGCGGTATGGGTTTGAGCACAGCCCAATCGGCACTGACCACTTTTTACGTATTGTGTGGTTTACTCTTAATCCTGTTTGCTGAACCACCGTCCCGACTTTTTGTTGGCGTGAACAAACTCAGCGGAGATAAACGCCCCGCGTATCTGGTGACGATACTACTGCTCGTGTATGGATGTATCCTCGCAGTTCCAATCTTTAGCAAGTTCTTCGAGCTAACTCCCTTGGTTTGGTGGAATTACCTACTCTTGATTGGGTTGGCAGCTTTATGGGGATTACTTGTCCGCTGGTTCTGGCGCAAGAGGCTCTTAGGTCGGTATCTCGGAATTGAAGCTGGTAATGAATAAATAGCTGTACTGAAAAAATATTTGTAAACATCTTGGGCAGGAGTATTCTATCGGCGGATTTTTCCGCATCAAGTATTTACTAAACTATTTGAAGAAGCATTCCAAGGATGTATTCGCCTATTACCGGTGGGCATTGGCTGCGTTGATCGCGGTGGTTGCCCTGCTGAGAGCGTAAATACAGCGAGAGAAAAAATCTCCAGTGAACTTCACTGGAGATTTTTTACTGCATTATCTTCATGGCAATCCAGCCAATTACAATTGCGTACAAGAAACTGGCGAAGGTACCAATAATGATGTACTCGGCTTCTTTGCGATCATTATTCTCTTTTATTTCGCTTATTCTTGAAGTCAATAACATAACTCCTGGAGGTTATAAATCGAATATATAACCTCATGGGTTATAAACCCCATAGTAAAAAACTACACGCTGAAATAGACTTTCTTCTTATCCAGCCACCAGGCTACCCATGTTAATGCTCCGAGCAGCACCACGGCTTCCAGGATCACCAGCCATACTGGTGCTTGCGCGTAGATGGCGGGAATGTCCGGCAAGAAGATGAACCCCAACAGCATCAGGTGCAGCAAGTACATCAGCAGCGGATTGCGCCCCCACAGCACGAGCAATCGTGACCGCAGATGGAAATGTTCGACCAGAATGTGGCAGGCTGAGAAGATCAATCCGCTCAGACCGAGAGAGAGGATCACATACGGCATGGAGACACGGTTCTTGCTAATGGGGACCCACAGGGTCAGCATGAGTGCCGCAAAAAAAGCCAGCGCAGAAGCACCAATTAACTTGCGCGGCCCGTGGTTTGGCGAGAAGAAGAGATCGGCCAGCACAGTCGCTAGAATGAGCATGGCAGACCAACTGATTGCTCCCAACAGGCCGCCGTGCGGATTGGACAGGACGATACCCAGCCAGAAAGCATTCAAGATCAACTGGTAGGCAGTCAGAATGGCGAGACCAATCACCAACCGTACCCAGGTCGGTGTGCGGATGAAACACAAGGTCACTAACCCGGCTACTCCGATGGCCTGTAAAACTCCCCAGTTAATGGTTAACCCATCCGCGCCAAGTAATACCTGACCGGCTCCAAACAAAGCCCCCATCCCCAGAATGGTAAAGAAACGTGTGATAAAGTGCTGATAAGTTTTCCCGGCACCGTCGCGCTCAAGCCGATGCTGGAATGAGCGTGCGTAAGTCAGCCCGATGGCAAAAATAAACATGGGTGCAACCAGATCGATGACTGTAAAGCCGGTGTCTTTGGCATGCTTGAACCAGGGAGAAATCCAATCAACCCCGGCGAGATAATTGGCCAGGACCATCCCCAGAATGGCGAGACCTCGGAACAAATCGATTGAATGAAAGCGATCTTGAACCACATTTCTCTTTTCTACAAATAAAAATTTCTCTCTTAATAGGTTTCACCTGTATTACATCTGGAAGAACCCCCCCCACAGGGATCAAAGATCTGGTAGTACAAATTCGGCAGAGATTGGAGCGGTCTGGGGAATGTTGATCGATTGGGCGGAAGGATATTTATATAACAACTGACATTGCGAATCTACTGCGTTACTCTCACAATTATAGGCGTTCACACCAACCGTATAATCACCGGACAGGTTTTTTGGCAAATACAGATAATAAGCACCCGAACTATCGGTGAGTGCCACGTCTTGGGTTGAACCGGTTCCAGAAACCGCCGGGAATATAACGATGCCAATCCCGCTCATTGGAACGCCTTTCGAATTGCGCACGTGGCCAAAAATAACAGTCGCTTCTTTGAATTCGACCACAGGAAGGGTTTCGATTTTCACTGCCATCGTGATATATTCCGATTTCATCCAACCGGTGAGGTTATTGCTTGTGGTTACGTAAAGCCAGCCTCCACCCTGGGATTTTCCGTATACTTCAACAATGCTATTTTGTTTATACAAACTTATCGTGGCGAATAAGAAACCCGGCCCGTTGCGCAATCTGAAGTTTTCAACAGCGATTGTCCCCTGAACCGGAACTGATGTTACTGCAGTAGCCGTTTGCGTAGGGAGTAGGGTTGGCGAGGGTAATACTTGGACTGTCTCGGTCGCCTGCGGGGTTGATGACGGTATTATTTGCGGTGGAGTACTTGATTGAGAGGGAATCGACGGCGAAGACTGGGGAGAAATCCCACTACAACTGCTGAAGAGCAGTAGAGAGAATAACAAAAATAGTACCATTCGAATCTTGCGCACAGGTCACCTCTATCAAATATGTTTAATTGTACCTTACTGAGTGGAAAAAATGACAGCACGACCCGCCTAAATATGCTCCTCTCATTAAAAGAGGTAAGAAGGAAATGTTATTTCAGGTTTTCGATTCATAAAAGTTTGCTTTACGGTTCCTTCTGCGGTGAAGAGGCAGATCGTTTATCGTTCTCTCGGATTATTAGACTTATATAAGAATTTGCAAAATCACTCTGGACATAGATAGTTCGGCGTAGTATAGTTCGACATCGTACTATTTTGAAAGAGGTAATATGAATGGTTTTCATTGTATGTCGATGGATGAAAAAATAAAGATGATGGATGAGCAAAAACCTTTTTGGCGTGAAAAAATCAAAGAGTTGACTGGATTAGAAGATTTTCGTGGAATTGAAATTGCGGGTAATCTGCGGCGTCTGGGAAATATCTATGACGCTCTTTTCAGCTTGAATATCCGCGGTGCTGAATTCACAGGACCACGATTGGGAATTCTCATTCGCCTGTATATCGACGAGATGATGGGTAGGGAAGATGGTATTACACCGACCTTCCTCAGCCATATTCAAAATGTTGGAAAAAACACAATCAGTTCTCTGATTCGGGGGTTGGAATTGCAAGGTTTAGTAAAACGCGAAAACGACCCGAATGATCGCAGGATATATCGTTTGCAGTTGACTGACGCAGGAAGAAAGTTGGTAACCGAAGAGACCCCCAAATATGCTGCTTATTTAAACTCGGTAACTGCCGACCTTAATAGCGAGGAATTGGATCAGTTAACGATTTTGCTGGATAAATTAACCATTTCAATAATTAAACGGTCGGATCTTCGGAAGATGCATATGCATCATCCCCACCTATAATCAGGCATCTTCAAATTGATGATTGCAGGAAATATTTTATCCGGCTTGCATGCTTGGAAAGTACTAAAATTTCAAGATTAATATTTTGATATAGCATTAATAATTTTTCGTAAGCAGATTTTGAGAGGAGTAGTTATTTACCTATGGCACGTTTAGCAAAGTACTTAAAACCATATATTTTATTGATCATCCTGGCGATTGGTTTGTTGTTCGTACAGGCCAATGCCGATTTGGCTTTGCCAGATTACATGTCGGATATTATTAATGTGGGTATCCAACAGGGGGGTGTAATAACCGCTATACCCCAGGCGATTCGGCAAACTGAGATGACCAAATTGACGCTCTTTATGACCGATTCTGACAAAGCGGCTGTGCTCAACGATTTTACTTTGATCGACAGCTCATCGGTTGATTATGCAAAGTATTTAAAACTCTATCCGCAGTTAGCCAGTGAACCTGTATTAGTTCTAAAAAGCATCGATCAAACTGAAACAGATAAGTTGAGCCCGATCATGGGAAAAGCATTTTTGGCCGTAACAGCCATTAATGAAGTAGTGGCAGATCCAGCCAAACTCTCAGCCATGGGAGCTGGGATGGGATTTGATCTTTCCAAGCTGCCGGCAGGGATGGATATTTTCACCGTTCTGAGCAAGTTGCCGGCCGCAACATTAGCCACAATAACTTCAACGGTTAATACCAAATTTGTCTCATTGGGTGATAGTTTAATCATTCAATCCGCAGCCAGTGCAATTCAGACGGAATATACTGCTCTCGGGATGAACCTAGCCACTTTCCAGTCCAATTACATTATCCGGATTGGTGCATTAATGCTCCTGCTGACCCTGCTTTCGGTCGCTTGCGCTATTGGTGTAGGTTTTCTTTCCGCACGAATCGCTGCAGGTACTGCGCGGGATATACGCCAGGGAGTGTTTAAGAAGGTAGAAAGTTTCTCAAAATCAGAATTTGATAAATTCTCGACCGCCTCGTTAATCACACGTTCAACTAATGATGTAACCCAGGTACAAATGGTGATCATCATGATCGTGCGGATGGTATTTTATGCACCAATTATCGGTGTCGGCGCTGTCATCCATGCAGTTGCCAAGAGTCCTTCCATGTCCTGGGTAATTGGCCTGGCAGTTGTGGTACTGCTGGGTATGATACTCGTAGTATTTTCGGTTGCTTTACCCAAGTTCAAGATCATTCAGAGTTTGATCGACCGCTTGAACCTGGTAACACGCGAAAATCTTTCCGGTATGATGGTCATCCGTGCTTTCAATACACAGAAGTTCGAAGAAAACCGTTTTGATAAAGCCAACCTGGATCTGACGAATAACAGCCTCTTTGTTAACCGCGTCATGATCATTATGATGCCGTTGATGATGCTGATTATGAACGGCCTTTCATTATTGATTATCTGGGTCGGTGCACATCAGGTAGCCCAATCTACCATGCAGGTAGGCGACATGATGGCGTTCATGCAATATGCGATGCAGGTTGTCATGGCGTTCCTCATGCTGTCGATCATGTTCATTATCTTACCCCGTGCGTCAGTTTCAGCAGGACGTATTGCAGATGTACTGGATACAAAACTTGAAATTGTTGATCCTGCTGATCCAAAGCACTTCCCGGCGGATAGCAAAGGAAAAGTGGAGTTTGATCACGTTTCCTTCCATTATCCAGGTGCTGAAGAAGATGTTTTGCACGATATTACTTTCACCGCCGTTCCCGGGCAAACGACCGCCATTATCGGCTCGACCGGATCGGGTAAATCAACTGTGGTTAACCTAATTCCGCGCTTCTATGATGTCACTGCGGGAGCAATCCGGGTGGACGGAATCGATATCCGCGACGTCAAGCAAAGCGAATTGCGCGATAAGATCGGTTACATTCCTCAAAAAGGGATGCTTTTCTCTGGAACGGTTGACAGCAATTTACGTTATGCTGACGAGAATGCCAGCGATGCGGCGATAAAGAAGGCTGCTGATATTGCCCAGGCGTCTGAATTCATTTCTAAGATGCCTGATGGCATGGAGACTGAAATCTCCCAAGGTGGATCCAACGTCTCGGGAGGACAAAAACAACGTCTGGCTATTGCCCGTGCTCTGGTTAAACGTCCGCCAATTTACATCTTTGATGATAGTTTTTCTGCTTTGGACTTTAAAACAGATTCCGCCTTACGCAAAGCACTAAAGAAAAGTACAGGAAACAGCACAGTACTGATCGTGGCTCAACGTATTTCAACCATTAAGACTGCTGAACAAATTGTGGTTGTCGACGATGGGCGGGTAGTAGGTATAGGAAATCACAAAGAATTAATGGAAACCTGCGAAACTTACCGTGAAATTGCCCTTTCGCAGTTGAGCAAGGAGGAACTGGCATGACAATGCAAAATCGAAGCTCTACATCTGGTACCCCGGCACCCCAGGGCCCAATGCGTGGAGGTCCAATGGGGAGGGGAGGCCCCATGGGTGGAATGATGCGTGGTGGTGAAAAACCCCGTGATTTTAAAGGAACCATGGCTAAACTGATCAAATATCTTTCAGTTTATAAAGTTTCGCTCATTATTGTTATGGTGTTTGCGATTGCTTCAACCATTTTCTCCATCGTCGGACCAAAGATTCTAGGTAAAGCCACTACCAAGTTGTTCGAAGGAGTAATGGCTAAGATTGCAGGAACAGGTACAGGAATTGATTTTGTCTACATTGGGAACATCATCCTGATAGTGACAGGTCTTTATGTGATCTCGGCGTTATTTAGTTATATCCAGGGATGGATTATGACGAATATTTCGATGAAGCTGACCTATCAATTCCGGAAAGAAATATCCCAGAAAATCAATCGACTGCCATTACGTTATTTTGATGGTACAAATCAAGGCGAAGTGCTTTCACGCATTACCAATGATGTCGATACGATCAGCCAGACCCTCAACCAGAGCCTGACCCAAATCATTACTTCAATCGTCAGCATGATCGGTATTTTGGCGATGATGTTTTCGATCAGTTGGATAATGACACTGGTTGCACTGGTCATTGTACCTATGTCAGCATTAGTAATCAGCCTGATTGTAAAACAGTCACAGAAGTTCTTCAGACAGCAACAAGATTATCTGGGCCATGTGAATGGTCACGTCGAAGAAATGTATGGCAGCCACGCAGTAATGAAGGCATTCAATGGCGAAGCCCGGAGTGTTGAGAAATTTGATTATTACAATGGCATACTCTACAGCTCGGCATGGAAATCTCAATTCCTGTCCGGCATCATGATGCCAATCATGACCTTTATTGGTAACCTGGGTTATGTGGTTGTGTGTATCCTGGGCGGTTGGCTTGTGTTACGCAAGTCAATTTCAGTAGGTGATATTCAAGCCTTTATTCAATATGTACGTTCCTTTACACAACCGATTTCTCAAATCGCCAATATCTCCAACACTTTGCAGCAAACTGCTGCTTCGGCCGAACGTGTTTTCGAATTTCTCGGAGAGAAAGAAGAGATCACTGAAACAGTCGACCCGGTGAAATTGACGACAATTGCCGGATCCGTGGAATTCAAAGATGTGCATTTTGGCTACAACCCGGATAAGATCATCATTAATGATTTTTGCGCGAAAGTCAGTCCAGGTCAAAAGATTGCTATCGTAGGTCCAACCGGAGCCGGCAAGACCACAATGGTCAAGCTGTTGATGCGGTTCTATGATGTCAATAGCGGCTCGATATCTGTGGATGGTCACGATATCCGCGATTTCAGCCGCGAAGATTTACGGCACATATTTGGCATGGTGTTGCAGGATGCCTGGTTATATAACGGCAGCATTATGGAAAATATCCGCTACGGACGCCTGGATGCTTCTGACACTGAAGTCGTGAATGCAGCGAAGACCGCATACGTAGACCATTTCATCCGGACACTCCCAGAGGGATACAATACATTCCTCGACGAGGAAGCCTCGAACGTCTCGCAAGGGCAGAAACAATTGCTCACAATTGCCCGTGCCGTTCTGGCTGATCCACGGATTCTGATTTTGGATGAAGCCACCAGCTCGGTTGATACCCGTACTGAGGTCCTGATCCAGAAGGCTATGGATAATCTGATGCAGAACCGCACCAGTTTCATCATTGCCCACCGATTGTCCACGATTCGCAATGCAGATTTGATTCTGGTAATGAATAATGGTGATATCGTTGAGCAAGGCACACACGATGAATTATTGGAACGGAAAGGTTTCTACGCCTCGTTGTATAACAGTCAGTTTGAAGCTGCAGAAGTTTTCTAATCCAACGCTAAATCATATGAGGCTATCCCTTACTTTTGGGATAGCCTCTCTTTTTATTAGAAGTTATACATTTTTATGGGAATATTTATCCTTTTCCGATACAGCTATACCCGGCCCAACTGGCTGTTTCCTCTCGATTTCTGATGAACTCTCGCTGGGTTTGGGCCAGCGCGTCCGCGGGGCTGAGACCTGAAAAGTAGTTACGGTAAAAGACGCTCATAAAATCAGCCGAAGAGCGGTCCAGTATGGGCCAATTACTGCCAATAATCGATTTCGCGCCTGATATCAGGCAGGTGGTGGGTAACCCCACCTGTTCATCACCGGGGTAAGAAAGGCTGAAGATGCTGCTGCACCCTGAGAGGGTAACCAGTTCGGGTAAAGGCGCCAGTTCGCGTAATTGATCCTGGTAGATATCTTCTCCATGCAATGCAATGCCGCTCAACCGGCCGCTGATTGAATCGGAAAAGAAATGGCTGGCGATGTGTAAAAAGCGATAATTTGGCAGCCCATGCTTTGGATCGGGTCGAGAAGCACGCAGCAACTCATTCCAGGTGGCTTCTTTTTCTGGCAGGATTCGACCGCCGTAATCAAGAATCGAGGAAAATTCAGCCACTTCCTCGCGCACAAATGGGAGTTCGGGGTGCGAACCTGAAAAATCAGAAATCCCTACCACTAGACCCTTTTGCCGCGCCAATGCTGCTTGCCTGGAGGAAGAGCTCCATAAAATGGCCGCGCTGCGCAATGAAGGTACAACCACAGGGACGCAGTATTCCACCAGGCTGCGCTTTTCCGCGGTTGGCTGCAGTGCATTCCAGGGAATGCCGCCGAGTTGGTCATGAGGGGATAGGATTAATTGGGTATCAGCCTGGATCTCACCAATAATTTCTTCTGGGATCAGCAATTCACCCAGAATCCGCAGCTCTTGTGGTTCTGGCGGCAGCCCGTTTTGCTGGCTGTAGTGGCAGGTTTCCAGTGCCATGCTGGCTCGCGCAGGGATCTTTTTTTTGAAGACCCGAATCCGTTGTGAGGTGATGCAGGCGATAAAAAGCTGGTCGCCGGTGTAATAATAATCAAGAGCGACCCAGTTATTGCCGGAATTCGCTTCGATGCACGAGCAAAAGAATTGCAGGTCAAATCCTTGCGAAAAATTTGTGAGCCTTGAATGATTAAGCTTGCGTTCGAAATGTGAATTCATTTCATCATATTTCTTGCTTTTTTCAACCAGTTTTTGCCGAAATTGCCGGTTCTGCAGCTCTGTCTTGAGACTGTTTTGCGAACTTGCTGACACCTTCATTTGCTCTTGCAGCCAAACAATTTCACTCTTCAATGCATCTATTTCGTGAGAAGTTTTGCTGCGGTTGGGTTTGAGAGGCTGGTTTAATTGATTAATCAAGCTGTTGGCTTTGTCTGCTTCGATGAAGTTAACGGCATCTTCATCTGAGAATATTTGTACGGCAAGAGGAATAGCGCGTGCGAAAACTTCAGCCGGCTTATTACCGAATGAGCCTGCCAACCCGGCTTGCCAAAAATTGTTGCGTATTTTGCTGATGCTTTCAATGGATTGACGATATTTATTCAGGGCTTCCGGAAGGTTGTCACTTTTTTCGGCGATCCCAGCTAGACCGGCATAAGCGTACCAGTCAATTTCATCGAAAGCACCGCTGCTAAGTTCCAATGCGGAAGAGAAACAATCCTCTGAACGGCTCAGGTCATCAGTAGACGCGTAATAATCTCCCAGAGAGATCAGGCTAGCTGCTTCCTCCAAGCTCATCTGCATCTCTCTAAATGACTCAAGAGAAGTCTGTAGATGTTTTTGCGCGGTAGAGAATTCTCCTTTGCGTAACAATACCTGCCCGATCAAGCGGTGTGCCAGGGCTGCCTGGGGTCGTAATTTGAATTTGAGGCTTCTATCCAAAGACTCCTTCAAGCTCGACAACGTTTTTTCCAGATCATTTTGTTCAAAGTAGATACTGGCTTTCAGATTACTCAAGGTGGTAATTGAAGCATTTTGATGATTTTGCTGGAATAATGATTCGGCTGTTTGTGCATGGTCGAGTGAGAGCGGAATATTTCGTAAGTAGAACCAGGCGGAAGCAAGGTAAGCTTCACAATCGCTGAGGACTAAAGTGTTTTGGAGAGGGAGCAATGCCTCAATGGTTTTCTCAAGGTGATAGATTCCATCCTGGTAACGTCCAGACAGACAGTATGCTTTTCCCAATAAACCTGTCTCAATAGCGGCTGTTGAGAGTCTCCCTACACGCTTATTTAATTGAACCGCTATCTTCAACTGGCTGATACTTTCTTGCAGGTTACCTTTGGTAAGGTTGAATAATCCACTGGAATGGTATGCGTCAGCGAGTAGAAAAGGAACCTGATAGCGCTGGAATATTCTGGCAGCTTCGGCAAAGCAATGCTGCGCCCTTTCGAGCTGCCCATCCTGAATGACAGTCATGCCTAAATAATTCTGACAGACCCCATGCCATAATTCCAGGTCGCATTGGGAGAACAGCTCATCTGCTTTTTTAAAATAGGAAACGGTTGATTGGATGTCAGTGGTCGAAAAAAGATAATTCAAGGCAATTTGATAAAGAGTTCTTGCCAGAAAAGTCGTTTTCTCGAGCCTCTTAAAAATTTCTGCCGTATTCTCCAGGCTTTGTTGAGCCTGTTCGAAGTGGTTCTGAATGAAAAAAATGACTCCTTCCAAGAAACTGCATTGAGCCAGGGCAAATTCATCATTCTTTTTGGAGAAATAGATTTTACATAATAAGAGGGTCGATTGAGCCGCTTCCAGATTTACATACGATTGATTTCTGGCTAACGACAACAAACATTGGGGAGCGAAATCTCTTAGGGACGCAGCCTCGAGAGTTGCCCAAGCCTTCTCAAGAATTCTAGCGGAGAGGGCGAGATTCCCTTTGGTCCAAGAAAGTTCATTCGCCTGCCAATCACAGGCAGCTATCCAGGCGGGGTCTTTCAATTCTACAAATCCACGACGGGCCTGCTGCAGTGCCGGCGCAACTAAATCTGGGCGAACCCAATAATTCGCTGCCCTTGCCAAATACCAGGCGGATAGGGACTGCATGCGTAGGTCTTTTTTTTGATATGCCGCAGCAAGATCCGCGATACGGGAAATTGCCCAACCGAGTCGCGGTTGAGAATAAGCATATTTTTCGGATTCAACAGCCAATGTTTCAAGCAGTGATTCGGTTAGATCGGGAAGTTGACACAGGAGCGGAAGAAGAGCAACTTCATCTTTTGGGGAGCTAAAAAGCTGCCCGGCTATTGCCAGATAATCATCTGCCTGCATAATCGATCAGCATGCGATAGGTGTAATTGTAAGAAATAAATCTGCTTTCACCCGACTAAGATCGGGTGTAAAAACATCTGCGAGAGGGATATCAGGCAATTTTTGTTTGCCTTCTTGTTGCAGAGATAATTCTGCAGAATATTCTCCCCAGCGCATACTGACATTGATAGGGAAGGCTGTTGACTGATCGTTGTTGGTGGCTAAACTGAGGTAGGTGATCAGCGCTTCATCTGGAGAATTGGAAAGTTCACTGTCGATGCGGATGGAATAGGTGGTTTCACTTAGAGTAAAATCTTTGCGCAGTAATGTGTATACAGCCGCAGACCCCAGACTTGTGCCTCTGCGGTAAGTTGCCTGTTTTGGGAAGAACAGGTTGATGATTTGAACCCGGTTTTGAGTGAGGAAGACCGGCCAACTCGAAACCTGAGGCTGATTATGTTGTAAAAAAGAAAGATCGGGGCGCAGATTATTCAAGTAGGGATCATTGTCAATTTCGTTGGTTGAGCCGCTCAGTGCAAGTGCATCGAGGAATTGTTCGCGTAGTTTCTTACTTCTCAATAGATAATTAAAAAACTTTGGGAACAATTTGCGGATATCGATCCCTGATAAGGCTTGATCAACGACCAGGTCCAAAGACTCTTCAGCCGCCGAATACTCTTCATTTGATACAGAATTTATCGAATTAAGGTCTTCCATAAGATCCTTAAGTGACTTATTTTTATCAAGATCATTATCCATTAAAGGTTATTCCTGTTTGTAATAAAATCTTTCGTAATTCGCGGAGCGCATTAAATTGCAGACCATACACTGCATTCAGGCTCTTACCCGTCCGTTCGGCAATTTCAGCAGGGGATAATTCTTCGAAGTATCTCCAACGAATTATTTCTTGTCTGGATTCGGATAAGCCCTCAATTGCCCTATCCATAGAGTCGATTAATTCTTTTTCGAGCAGCGGTTGTACGAGGTCCGAATTGTTGATATAGTCGGTTTCTTCATTAAGTTCGACGATCTTATCTGCCGGTACTTCTTTTTTTCTTGTCTCATCGCGCATGAACCGCAGGCAATGGTTCTGGATAATTCGACGCGCCCATCGATCAAAGTCGATATCGTAAGGAAATTGGGCTGCCAGAATGGATCCGGCGGCATCGATGGCGCACTCTTCCGCTAACTGATAAGTATGAGCCGATGATTCAAAATTCTTATGCATAAAGAATTGATAAGCAAACTTATTTAGTTTTTTACTTAATTGAGTCCAGGCCAAACTATCCCGTTGAACCTGCAGGGCAAATAAATAGTTATGCAGACTCATATATTTTTCAATGACAATTTGGACGTAACTATCAATACGCGATAAGTCGCCTTCAGAAAACCCTTCGACTCGATGATGCGCCAGATTATGCATCAGGATTGGTTTGATTTGACTGATTATCTCGTCCCCATATGAAACAGCCAGAACACTCAATGATTCTTCAATTTTGGCGATAATGTTTTCGTTGCTTGTTCTATCCATAAGAAAGTCGAAGGGAAAGGATTGGAAATCAAGTAAGCATTTTGCTAAAAAACCTTGCCCCTATTATACGCTTATCTATTGAGAAAGTTCATTAAGATTTTATGAAAGGAAATAATTATTTTTGGAATATTAAATACAGAGATTGTTAGTAACCTGGAGTCACCGGTCGAGGGGAAAACCGGTGACTCTAGGGGGCATTTTAGAAATTACGCAATTTCAGCTGTTTTATTTGCCTCCTTTTTATTTTTCAAACTATCCTTCTTTGAGACAAACCAGGTTTTCCACTGGTATCTCGAGTTCTACCTTTTCGCCGACATTTACTGAATGGCTTGAAAGGTATGTAAATAATTCATTATGGCTCAACTTGATTTTAATCTGGTACAGCTCGCCTTTGAACAAGCACTCCTGACAAATACCCTGTAAAAGATTGCCCCCTTTATTTTGAGAGGAAGTGAAATCTGCAATGGAAGTGATCACGGCAGTAACTTTCTCACCGACCGAAAAATGTGTATCAGCCGCCGCGCTGGCCTGGAACAACCCGACAGAGGTATCCATCTGCAGCGGGTCAGTACTGCTGATTTGACCCGAAAAGAAGTTCTGCATCCCCAGGAATTTTGCAGCCCAAACATTCTTTGGCCACCGATATAACGTTTCGGGACAGCCAATTTGAACGATCTCTCCCTCATTGAGCAGTGCCATACGGTCACCTAAGGCCAGAGCTTCGTCCTGATCGTGGGTGACGTAAATGGCAGGGATGCCCGTACGCTGCAAGACATCGCGCAATTCTTCCTGCAGTTGGGCGCGCAAGGCCCGGTCAAGCGCAGCCAGCGGCTCATCCAGCATCAACAGGCGTGGAGAGGGTGCCAAAGCGCGCGCCAGTGCCACGCGCTGCTGCTCGCCTCCGCTGAGGTCGGTGACGCGGCGGTGAATGAACTGGCTCATATTCACCTGTTCAAGTGCGGCATTTACCCGTTCATCCAATTCCTGCCCCCTGACTCCCTGCATGCGCAAGCCGAATGCTACATTTTCGCCAACGTCGCGGTGAGGGAAGAGCGCATAATCCTGGAACATCAATCCAAAATGGCGCAGGTGAGTGGGCGTATCCTTCAGGTCGATGCCGTCCCAGAGAACGCTGCCGCTGTCGGCTTCCTCAATTCCGGCGATGATGCGCAGCAGTGTGCTTTTACCGCTGCCGGAGCGGCCAAGCAGACACAACACTTCCCCGGAGGTGACCTCGAAAGAAATGCCTTTCAGCAGCGGTGTGCCTTCGTACATTTTCTTGATTCCTAAC
>Ga0224522_1000114_pt1 | contig 40562 bp, 37 predicted proteins | sample CFST25metaG_FD_182733 | JGI IMG/M metagenome (GOLD analysis project Ga0224522, IMG submission 182733) | Peat soil microbial communities from Stordalen Mire, Sweden - C.F.S.T25 | ecosystem: Environmental > Terrestrial > Soil > Wetlands > Peat | place: Sweden: Norrbotten County, Stordalen Mire...
TATGGTTGGGAGTGGGACTTATACAATTTGAAATTAGCTGACTCTGCTCAGAAAAATATATCAAGTCATATTAGATCTTTTGATGTTTCAAGAGTAGATCTGATTATGCGGTGGGGTGGCAGAAGACGATTAAGTGGCTTCCTTCCAGTGCAATGTATTTATTCTGATTTCTATGTGTTGGATGACTATTGGCCGGATTTTAAACCCGATCATTTTTATAAAGCGCTGAATTGGTATAGTGATCAGGATGTCACCCTTGGAGGTTGAGATTAATCGTTTAAATGTAAATTTTATAAGGACAAACAATGAGAAAAATAGAATTGGTTGTAGTTTTAATCATCTTAGGAATTCTTGGTTTGCATTATATTTTTATTGCACAACCACAAGAGACTCCAAAAGATCAAATGAAAAATAATCAAAACAAATAACAAACTTAAAAAACAAAAAAATGAATACAAAAAACAAATTCGAATTTCAACCGTTACCTTATTCTTATGATGCGCTGGAACCATATATTGATAAACTTACATTAGAAATTCATCATGACAAGCGTCATAAAGCTTATTATGACAATTTCTTAAATGCAATAAAAGGTACCGATATGGAGTCTATGGATATTAAGAATATTTTCAGTAATATAAGTAAATACCCTATGGCTGTCAGAAACAATAGCGGTGGTTATTTTAATCATACCTTCTATTGGAAAAACATGAAAGCTCCGGGAAGTGAATTACCAACCGGTAAATTATCGGAAGCTATTGTAAAATCATTTAGCTCTTTTGAAGAATTTAAGAAACAATTTTCTGAAGCGGGTAAAACCAGATTCGGCAGCGGCTGGGCGTGGTTATGTCTTGATGATAAAGGCAGCCTGTTTATTTGTTCTACACCAAATCAGGATAATCCTTTAATGGATATAGCAGATAAAAAGGGAATACCTTTACTTACAATGGATGTCTGGGAACATGCTTATTATTTAAAATATCAGAACAAAAGACCGGATTATATAGATGCGTTCTGGAACGTTGTAAACTGGGAAAAAGTATCAAAAAGATATGAAACCGGCTTAAATTCTTTTAAGTAATTTATTTCATTCTTTTTGAAAATTTAATCGATTCTATCTATAAAATTAAATGTATTATTATATTTGCACGGGTCAATTTGACTGTTAACTATTAAAGTAAAACAGTTGGAAGACCCGGGTGGAATATTTTCTCTGACGCTTTTAAAACATTTATCTTTAGTGTAAAAAAACAGGCTGTAAGTCACAGGATGATTTACAGATTTAAGAAACCACAATAATTTAAAATATTTAACAATGGAAAAAGAAAAAATAAAATCAGGAATTGCCCGGGCAGAATATTTAGAAGTTGAACCAAATGTTCGCCTTCATATTACCGATGCAGGAGAAGGCAGACCTATTGTGTTAATACACGGCTGGCCTCTGAGTGACGAAATGTTTGAATATCAGTACTATGACTTAATGGAAAACAATTTTAGAGTTATTGGCATCACGTTAAGAGGTTTTGGCAAATCAGATAAACCTTATGGTGAGTACAATTATGATGTACATGTACAGGATATAAAAATTGTTTTAAAAAAACTGGCTATTAAAGATGCTGTCTTAGGAGGCTTTTCAATGGGAGGGTCAATTGCCATTCGTTATGCATCGATGGATGATGAAGCACGTATATCCAAACTCGCTTTATTCGGTGCAGCGGCTCCAATCTGGACACAAAGAAAAGATTTTCCATACAATCTTCCTAAAAGTGCGGTTGATGATTTAATTGAACTGAACTATAAGGACAGACCAAAGCTTTTATCTGATTTCGCAAAAATATTTTCTGCTACCGAAACTTCTTTAAATAAAGGTATAGGCGGTTGGTTGAATGGGATTTGTTTAAGCGCTTCTTCTTATGCGACGGCTCAATGTTTAATAGCTTTGCGTGATACAGACCTGAGAAGTGATTTAGCGAAAATAAAAATCCCAACAGTGATTATGCACGGCAAAAAAGATAAAATATGTTCTTTTGACCTTGCCGAACAGATGAAAGCAGGTATCCTCAATTCATACATAATTGCTTTTCAGAATAGCGGTCATAGCATGTTTCTGGAGGAAACTAAAAAGTTTAATGCAGAGTTGATAAAATTTGCTAAAGAAAATTAATTACTTCAAAGAATCCGGAAAATTATTTATCTTTATAACATTTTAAATTTATTTTTATTAATAACATATAAAAACAAGAAATGAAAACTGTACTTGTTTTTGTCTCAACATTAGATGGAAAAATAACAAAGTGGGGTGATCCTAATGTTAAATCTTGGTCGTCTAAAGAGGATCAGAATTTTTTTAATAAATTATGGAATAATAACCGGCTTCTCATTATGGGAAGCAACACTTTTTATCTTGATCCGATTAAACCAAACCCAAATCATCTGCTTGTTATTATGACAAGACAACCGTCCACATATAAAAGTTACGAGGTTTTAGGTCAGCTTGAATTCAGAAGTGAATCTCCCGGGCAATTGGTAGAACACTATGATAAAGAAGGTCATGAACTTATGCTGATTGTAGGTGGAGCACATATTGCCACATCATTTTTAAGGGAACAATTAGTGGATGAATTATGGTTGACAATCGAACCGAAAATATTTGGAATCGGCTGTAATTTTGTAACTGAAGAAAAACTTGATATCAAATTGGAATTGTTAAGTAGTGAAAGTGTAAATAAACAGGGAACATTATTCACCAAATACGCATTGATAAAAGAGCATATTTAAAATGACAAAGCCATGATAGAAAAAATTTATCCGGTTGCAAAACATTCCGAAGAAACATTTCGCAGGTCAGTAGTAAAAACTATTAGTTATAGATTTATAATTTTAATACTCGATTTTACAGCAATTATAATTTTTACAGGACAAATAAAGATTGCTTTGGGATTTATGGTTGTTAGCAATATATACACTACACTTGGTTATTTTATTCACGAGAGAATTTGGGGGAAGATAAAATGGGGGAAGATAATTCAGAAAAAGGATGGCAAATAAAAATAAATTTTTAAATAAACTCGTAAGCTTCTGGAAAATACTCGGACCCGGGCTTGTAACGGGCGCAAGCGATGATGACCCTTCCGGCATCGCAACTTATTCACAGGCGGGTGCTGCGTTCGGACTTTCAACTCTCTGGACGGCGCTGATTACATTTCCGCTCATGGCATCCATTCAGGAAATGTGCGCAAGAATCGGGCTGGTTACTTCACGCGGTTTGGCGGGAACGCTGAAAAATCATTATTCAAAGCCGATTTTATATTTAATGTTACTTTTCAGTTTTCCTGCTATCGTAATGAACATCGGTGCTGACATAGCAGGAATGGGTGCAGTAGGAAATCTCTTATTCCCTTCAATTCATACAACTTATTTCTGCATTGGCTTTACCATCATTCTTTTGGTATTAATAATTTATTTACCATATTTTAAAATTGCCGCTGTTCTGAAATATCTTTGCATCTCGCTGTTGGTTTATTTTGTGGTTCCGTTTTTATATAAACAAGATTTGTCAGCTATTTTGAAAGCAACTTTTATCCCGACAATAAAATTTGATAAAACCTTTATCAGCATTCTTGTTGCCATACTCGGCACGACTATTTCACCATATCTTTTTTTTTGGCAGGCAACAATGGAAGTTGAAGATAAAAAAAATACTTTAATCGTTAACAAAAGAGTTATGACCGAAATGAAAAAGGATGTTGATTTTGGAATGCTGTTTTCAAACATAACTATGTTCTTCATCATTCTCACTGCAGGGTCTGTATTATTCAATGGAGGGATTCATCAGATTAACACCGTTGAACAAGCGGCTCTCGCTTTGAAACCATTGGCAGGAAATTTAGCATATTTACTTTTTGCTGTCGGTGTAATCGGCACAGGGCTTTTAGCGATTCCCGTTTTGAGCGGCTCACTTTCTTACATCATCACTGAATCTTTTGGCTGGAAAAAAGGATTGAATAAAAAATTTCAAAATGCAAAAGCATTCTATATCATCATTGCCATTTCACTTATTCTGGGGTTATCGCTTGATTACATAGGTCTTTCGCCCATTAAAGCGCTGATTTATTCAGCCATACTTTACGGATTGACCGCGCCCGTTTTAATTGCCATTATTCTTCATATTTCCAACAACAAAAAAATAATGGGGAAACATACAAACAGAAAAACTTCTAACATCCTTGGATCTGCAACATTATTTCTTATGACTGTCACTGCCGTAATTTTAATTTATATGCTTCTGACGGGTAATTAGAATTACTAATTTCCTTTTATCTGACATTAATATTTCTATTCTGAATTAAGCATACCAAATCATTCTCTAATCCCGCATATCTCTCTTATTGTAATTTTCTCCATAAAGGAACTAATATCTCTCTTGATTATCAAATTTAGAATTATGATTTTCAGTTAACGAATTTAACCGTATATACCAATCTCTAATTCGAAGCGTTCAATATAAAATATTATGCCGATGGCTTTTCCGTTGGAATTTCAATCGGCAAATTTGAATAGATTTTCGAAATTTTCATCAGTTTATATAAATATTTAGAACATAATATTTATTTTAATAAAATCTTTGCAGGTTTTCAGCTAATTAGCGGAGGTGTTCGGCAAGTTAGCGGAGGTGTTCAGCAAGTTAGCGGAGATGTTCTTGAGAAAAAAACCTCAAAATTTAAGAAATTTAGATGTTTTTTATAAAAATTAAGTTCTTCGTACTTAAAATTTATTAACTTAAACTAAATTTAGAAAGGAGTTGTAATGGCAAATCAAAATTACTTCCCCGCAAAAGAGGGGAGCCTGGTTCTCTGGTTCGATAATTTCACCACCAAATTAGCGTTATACACGGTTCCATTGGGTCTTTTGCCTGCGGATATAACGAATATCACTGCAAAAATTACAGAAGCAAAAACCTCAATTGATGACGCAAATAATGCTAAACAAACCTTGAAACATCTTGAATCAGCGAAAAAAGCAAAAAAAGGTGATACAATCGATTATTTAAGGGGTAAAATTGCGCGTATGAAAACCGAAGCAGGTTATACCGAAGCTATCGGTCGCGACCTCGGGATAGTATCATCTTCCGATACCATCGACCCGCACACTTACAAACCCACAATCACTGCAAAAGCATTTCCTAAATATATCGAAGTTGGATTCGTGAAAAAGGGAATAGATGCAGTTGATATTTATAAACGCATTAAAGGTGAAGTCGAGTGGAAGTTCCTCGCCCGTAGCACGCACAGTCCGCATCACGATAACACCGACCTCGCCCACGCCGGAACTCCTGAAGTCCGTGAATATATGGCAATAGGATTAATCGGCGATGAAGAAGTCGGACTCGAAAGCGACGTTGTCACCGCAATCTACGACGGCGGGAAGTAAGAAAAATAAATCATCTTTCGTTCCCGATGCCACCATCGGGAACGAATATTATGTGTTAATCCCCCCTTCGAAGGGGGGATTAAGGGGGGATGATATAAACAAGAGTACTATTCAAAAAAATTTTATTAAATTTATTAGATGAAACCAATTCGCTTTTATGAATGATGATAAAATTAAATATAATTTTCATTATAACAAAAAACTCAAACACTTAGCAAGAAACCTCAGACATAATCCGACCATAACGGAAAAATATATCTGGTCTTATATTTTAAAATCCCGTCAGCTAAAAGGTTATCAGTTTCTCAGGCAAAGACCAATCGGAAAATATATTGCGGATTTCTTTTGCAAAGATTTAAAATTAATTATTGAACTCGATGGTTTAACTCATGAAGAAAAAGAAATTGAAGATAAAACAAGACAAAAAAATCTTGAAAATTCGGGATATACAGTTTTAAGATATAAAGACTCTGAAGTTATGAAAGATATTGATTGTATACAAACTCAACTCGAAAAATGGATAGAAAAATATGAGAATTTACATCCGGAAATTCTGAAATTTAAACAAAAAAAATCATCCCCCCTTAATCCCCCCTTCTAAGGGGGGATTTCTCAACGTTCCCCCGTTCGAAGGGGGGAAGGGGGATGATTCTAACCAACTATTTTCATTTCCAAATAAAGATTGGTCTGAATTAATTTGAAATATTTTTCTAATGCTGTATCATATAATCAAATTAATTAAATCTATCTTTTCCAATTTTATTTACTTATTAGTTTCTAAAATGGTCTTACTCATTAATTCGAATCAAATAAATTTTAATCATTATCCCAATTTCAATCATCCCCCCTTAATCCCCCCTTCTAAGGGGGGAAGAGAGCAGTTCACATTTTCGAAGGGGGAAATATTATTCGGAACTAACAGCACGATAATTATCAATTGTATATTATTTGCTTTAACGTTATTTTTCATTTAAACAATGTCAGGATATTTTTTGAACATTAAATTTTAATTATGTACAGAAAATCTTTACCATTTATTTTGCATCAACTTCATTCATTCGGAATAAATAGAATTGGAATATGAAACCACAAAAATATATTAGAAAGGTTTTGTATGTTCTCTACGCATTGTGCCTGCTTGTATTTTTTTCGTCATCAGGTTTTCGTGATAAAACCACAACCGGCGGATGGTATCAGCAATTTTTCCCGTATTTAAACGGAAGTACAATCGCAAGTTTGACCTTTCTGAATAGTCTGACGGGATTTGGCGTTACGAGTCTAAATCCCGATACCTTATGTTATATCTTGAAAACAACAAACGGAGGAGACAACTGGAATATTATTTTCACATATCATACTGCTGCCACAACAGTATCATTTAACAAAATACAATTTGCAAATAATATTATTGGATACGCTAGTATTAATGATTTTATTTTGTTTAAAACAACTAATGGCGGTGATAATTGGAATACTATTTATACAGGTTTATATCCACAGGATATGGCAGTAATAAATAAAGATACAATTTTATTTGTATATAATAGTTTATTGACCGGCGGAGTATGGCGCACGACGAATGGAGGTTTGAATTGGTCGCCATTGGGACCGACCGGCGGTTCGGGACAACCATATAATATTTATATGTTCAATAAAGATATGGGATTTTGTTTAGGTGGGCAAATGCGAAAAACCACAAACGGCGGTGTGAATTGGTTCGCAATTCCGGGAGAAACATATTCAGGAATACAATTTGTAGATAGTTTAACAGGTTGGAAATGTTATGACAGTATTAAAAAAACTACAAATGGAGGTATAAATTGGGTTACTCAAATTGCTCCAAAAATTAGTCATACTTTTGATTATTCTTGTTTTTCGGCTCTAAATAAAGATACTATATGGTTAGTTGGAGCAAGAGTATTTTCACATGCTCCTGTTTATAAAACCACAAATGGAGGATTAAATTGGGGTTATCAAATTCCGGATACTACATTACAAATATATTCTTACGGCTATATTTCATTCGTAAATGCTAAAGTAGGGTGGGCTAATCCGGGAGGAAATTTTCCTGCTATTCACACAACAACCGGCGGAAACGACACAACATTTTATACAGGCATTAAATTAGTAGAAGAATATGTTCCGACTGGATATTTATTGAAACAGAATTATCCGAATCCGTTTAATCCACAGACTAACATACCTTTTGAGCTTAGTGAATCCGGATATGTGACATTAAAAGTTTATGACATAACGGGCAGAGAAGTGAAAGAACTTATAAACGGCAAATGGGGAAAAGCAAGCTATGTTGCGGAATTCAATGCGGAAAATCTCGCCAGCGGAATTTATTTTTATAGATTAAAATTTGTAAGCGATGCGACGAAGAAAGAGTTTATTGATACGAAGAAAATGATGCTTCTCAAATAAGAACAAAGAACTTTTACCACGGAGGCACAGAGAAGAGCGGAGAAAATGCTGAATTTTGAATTTTGTATAAATATTCTGCCTGTTATTAATCCCATATCAACAATTATTTACTAATCCATCAGGCTTAGTTCCTTTTTCATCCATCTGAACTATTAATTAATCAATTGGATTTACTTATTTTAAGAAATAAATTATAAGTCTTATAAATTTAATTAAAAAATTCATTGCACATCATTTTAATTAGTATAGATATTATTTTATAATAATGAAAATTTTCAGAAGAATATTAAAATATTTTTTGTGGTTCATCGGTGGAATTTTTGTCATTCTTATTGCTCTGTATATATTTATTCAGACGGATACGTTTGATAAATGGGCTTCGAATTATGCATTAAATAAATTAAATAATTCGGAAAGCTGGCTGAGAAAAGAAAATTACATTAGTTTTGAATCCATAAGCGGGAATATATTAAAAGGATTAAGAGTTAATAACGTTGTAATCACCGTTAAGAAAGATACTCTCGTCAGTATTAAATATCTTGACCTGAAGTATGATATATGGGGATTATTAAAACAAAGAATCAGTTTGGATTACGCCGTACTAAATTCTCCCGATATAAACCTGACTAAAATTAAAGACAGCAAGGATTTATTGGTCTGGAATTTTACTAATCTTTTTGAGCCTTCTGCCGATACAACCTCTACACCATTCAACTGGGATATCTATGTTTATAACTTCAGGATTGAAAACGGTAAAATTAAAATTTTAGGAGAAATTCCTTCCGAACCTCTGTGGACTATGCAATGGGAAAAGCAAAATGAATTTAATTTTAATAAGCTTAATATTTCCAATTTCCAACTCGATATGACGGGTGAGTATTCAAAGAAATTTAAGAAAATTAATTTACGGAATTTATCATTCAACTCAAACACGGATATCACTTTAAAAAAACTTGCCTTCGATACTAATATAAATGTTCAGGATACTTTGACCGAAATTAATAATCTTGTTATACTCACAGACAGGTCTGATATTAAGATAAACAGTTTATCAGCAAATGAACTCAACCTTCTTGAAAGCAATGCTTTTGATAATTTTGGAAATAAAAAACTATCTCTGGTTCTTAATATAGATAAATTTAATTTTGCCGACTTGAGATATTTTCTTCCTTCACTTGTTATGCTTGATAGTTCAGTCTCTCTGCATCTGGATGTAAACGGAATTTATAAAAATTTAAATATAAACAATCTTACATTAAAATTACCCAACTCGGATATAAATCTGAACGGGAAAATTAAGAATCTCGATAATATAGACAGTTTATATTTTGATGTAGCTACTACAAATAAAATCTATCCGGAAGATATTAAAACAGTTTTTAAAAATAAATCAATTCCCGATTACAAAAATCTTGGCGTTGTGCTCGCTGATATCAGTTATGAAGGCGGCTTAAATGATTTTTACAGTAACTTCAATTTACGTTCATCGGAAGGAAACGTAGAGGGTCACACTCATCTGAATATTAAAAATAAAAATTACAGCGGGAATGTAGTAACAAATAATCTGAACTTAGCTCCCATTCTAAAAGATAATAAATTAAAAAGTAACATAAATCTCGTCGCAAACTTTGAAGGCTCGGGATACAGCCCGAACACTATGAATGCCGGAGTGAAATATACATTGGGAAGTTCAAATGCTGTCGGATATAATATTGCAAGTTCTTCAGGAACAATAAATATTAATAGAAATAATATTAGTCTGAATATAAAAGCAAATTCATCTGCGGGAAATGCGGTCGTGACGGGAAAGATAAATATTTCCAATATGAAAAATCCGGTATATACACTCAAAGGAACAATGAATAAAGTTGATGTTTCGCGTCTACCCGGAAATAATAAAGATAAAAGCAATCTCAATGCGGCGTTTGATATAACCGGAAGCGGAATAAATATGAATAATCTTGCAGGAAAATATAATATTGATATAGGAAATTCAGTTTATTCCAAATATGAAATACCAAAGACAAAATTAATTGCAAATCTTGATATGTCTGCTGAAACCAATTCTGTTCAGCTTACAAATAATGCTTTGGAATTTAAAGCGGACGGAAAATATAAATTATCTTCACTCATCGATGCAATATTATATAATATATCATTAGTAAGTAATATCGCAAAAAAGAAATTAAATTCGGATACGACAATAAATTATGCAGAATCACAGCTGAATAATCACATAGGAAAAGTAAATTTTAATTATTCGTTCGTAACAAAAGATTCCGCGGAATTAAGAAAGATTTCGACTCCTTTCGGAATTATTTTTAATGCTAATTTCAATGGCAGCATAACAAATTCAGAAGATGGATTTAATTCAAAAACTGTAATCAACGCACAAAAATTTATATATCAGGATACTGTAATAGTATTAAACAATTTTACAGGTAATCTTGAATTATCAAATAAATATTCGGGTTTAAAAAATGACGACCCGCTATCATCCCTAAAAATTAAAATGGATGCGAATGCCGATAAATTAAATTTCGGAAAAAATAAACTTGACTCACTGAAAGCTGATATTAACCTTTCCGATAATGTCGCAAATTTTAAAGTAAGAGGAAAAGTAGATTCCATTAAATACGCACGCTTGACGGGCGCAGCTGACCTCAGCGGCAATGATATTGTTTTGAATGTTGACAGCTTATATGTTAAATATAATGCATATGCATTAGCAAATAATAATAAGTGGAATATAATTTACAATCCGCAAAGAGAAGTAAATATAAAACAACTTGGATTAATATCCGGAAAAATGGTTTTCAATGTTAACGGAGTATATTCATTAAACGGGTCAAGTAATATAAATATAATAGGGGATAATCTGAATATCGGAGAAATTTATGCTATTATGACTCCTTTTGATACAACTGTAAACGGAGAAAGAAATCCTTATCCTGTTCAGGGAGAATTACAAAGCTTTAATGTTAACCTGCAGGGAACACCGGCTGATGCCATTTTAAATCTTAATGCAAAGACAGGTCTTTTGAAGTATGATACTATAAGTGTTGGTACGATTCTTGGAAATGTAAAATATAAAGATGAAGTCCTCTCGCCCGACATAGTCGTTACAAATGTTGGAGAAAAAGGTGTGCTTAAATTAACAGGCAATATTCCATTTGAAAATCCTTTTGAAAAAGAAGAAGACACTCTGAACGAAGAACCTGAAGATAAGCCGGCAGAATTGCATTTAGCCGCAGAAAATTTTCAGATTCAGTATTTCACGAAATTAGTTCCGGGTGTGGGTGACCTGCGTGGAATTCTTAACGGTAAAATTGATGCAACCGGGAGTTTTCAAAATCCGGATTTAAAAGGTGACCTTACAATGGTACAGGGAAAATATTTTCTGGATTTAACAGGTATGTTTTATGATTTTAAATTTAAAATCAATACGGAAAATTCAAATCTTGTAATAAATAATATCAGTTTGTATAATCCCGACGACGATACACGGCATATAGATATTGTGGGCAATGTTGATTTTAAAAATTATAATCTGAATAATATAAACCTCACTACTGTCGGTGATATGGTACTGCTTGACAAAAATGCCAGAGAAAATCAACTTGGTTTAAAGGGTTATCTTTATGGTGGAATCGGGCAGCCTCCGGTTACAATCACCGGAAATCCGAAAAAGCTTAATATAAAAGGACAGTTTTTAATAAAGGATGCGAGCATTTCATCTCTTCCAAAGACCGGTAAAGGTTATCAGGCTGATGATAAAAATATGGTTTACAAATTAGGTAAAGATTCTGCACTGACTTCCGATTCAAACCGGAGAAGAGTTTCACTGGATGAATACGGAAAAATTAATCCGTTTTTAAGAAACAGATATATACTTTTTGATACATCGCAAACTGTTTCATTATTTAATACGCTTGCAATTGACGTATCGGTAAAGACAGTCAAAAACTTATATGCCTCTATCGATTTTAATAATCTGACACGGGACAGGTTATTCGGTGAAATTACAGCAGACCTTCGCATCAGGTCCGATAGCGGACGACTCAGAATGCGGGGTGATGTCAATATTGTAGGTAATTCATATTACAGGTTTTACAGGGACTTTAAAGTTAAAGACAGTAAAATAACTTTTCATGGACCAATTAGTAAACCTGAACTTGACATTCGGGCAGTTTATGAAAATACAAAAGCTACGGAACAATTCGGTACAATTACGAGCAGTCCCATTCAGGTTGTATTAACAGTGACCGGTGAACCATCCAATCCTGAAATCACCTTACGATTATATGAAAATGGAACGGAGATGCAGGGTAATGATGCGACTTCCGACGCAATCACGTTTCTTTTATTCGGGAAATATAAAAATGAACTCAGTCCTTCAGAAAGTCAGTCAGTAGCTTCCGGTATTGGTTCTACAGTTGGGTCGTTATATGTTACTTCATTCGTCGGTCAGGTTGTCAGAAATTTTATACCGTTTATAAAAGATGCAGAACTGAATTATTCAGAAGGAGGAATTCAAAATACGAACGCGAGTATTTCTGCGGATATTTTAAATGCAGACGTTACAGTCGGAAGCAGGGTGATACAAAACAGTTCTTATCTCGAATTCAATGTTGAATATCCTGTAAATACTCTCGTTCATCTGAATCTGCCCGAACAGGTTTACTTGCGTTTAGCAAGAGAACAGCTTAGCCGGAATGTGGTTTCTGATGCGAATGTATTTTACAGCACAGGTATGAAAGTTTTATATAAAATAAAATTTTAAAAAGCTTCTCCGATTCCAAAGTTGATTGCAAGCTTATCCGTAAAAATAGTTTTGAAGTCATTTTGATACAACCATTTTTTCCCTGCAACATCGAGCGGGTCATATATTTTAAATCCAACGTCTACTCTCACCGGACCGAAGAATATTTTATATCTGGCTCCAAACCCGAGAGCAATTGCAATCTGGTCTACTCTGAAATCACGGTGCGTTTCCCAAACGTTTCCAAAATCAGTAAAAATGACGGAACTTATATTTTTTGTAAATGAAGATGAACCGGGAAAAAGTCGCTTTCTGAATTCCATACTTCCTTCCAGCCAGAAATTTCCTCCAAACCTTCTCTCATCTACAAAACCATTTGAGTTTGCATACCATCCGCGAAGGCTGTTACTGCCGCCGCTGAAGTATCTGTAGATAGGTTGAATCGGTACTACTTTCGCTCCGCTGCCATAAGCTATATTATCGGCAACGATAAACTTCGAAGCAATTATGTTTTCTCCTTCTGTATTGGATAGATTTATATAATATCTGTTCGAAGTAGAGAACTTAAAGAATTTTGAATAACTAAAAATGTTCGAGAAAGAATTTAATATCAACTGTGGCAATATTCCCCCTTCACCCGCTGTAATGGAATGGTAATATCCCCGTGATGGTGCGACGGCGTTATTCGTGTTATCGTGTATTAATGTTACGCTTAAAAATGAGTTATATAAGTTAATCGTTTGAAAATCACCAAAGTTATATTTTATTTTTAAAAGTTCTTCATTTAAATCTATGGTCGCTTTGTTGTAAAATGTATAATCGGCTATATAATATCTCAAAGATGTAATGTTACCAAGATAGTAATCATGATATCCGACTAAGTCGTAGTAACCAAGAGAAAATTTATCGTTCAAAGAAGATTTATTATTAATAAAATAAGGTTGTGTAACCTGGTTTACAAATTCCAATAGGTTTACGTCCATCGAATGAATAAGAGAATGAATTTCGGATGTAAATATTCTGCCGTTTCCCCAAAAATATTTATTTGTATATTGAAGTCCGCCACCGGCATAAAAGTAATTATTAATATTTGTGGCTTCAACAAACGGAGTCAGTTCGTGTTTCCTGCTGAGACGGCATTCAATCATAAGATTAACGGATGTTCCTGTAATAGAACTCGTCCTTATTCTCGCATTTTTAATAATCGGCATCTGTGTAATATTTTTATCTGTATCTAATCGCTTCCGCTTGCTGTAAACTTCGCCTTCAGAATATGCAAGTCCTTTTCTAAGAAAATCGGTTGACACATTATAAATATTGCTGTCAACTACAATCTCAGTTTTTCCGAATCTGAAAAGCGTATCGGCATTAACATAATTCAAAGTCAGAAAAACCAGTGTATCTTGCTTTAGTAATATAAATCCCGAGTCGGTTTTTATATTAGCACTCATATAACCGCTGTTTTGAAGAAAATCAAGCACCCCGTTTGAATAATCAATCATCTCGGTTTTTTTGTAGAAATGATTTATCTGTATTGTCTTCATAGTATCAATAACTTTACGAAGGCTGTCGAGAACCTTATCAAGACCTGCCCTCGTTATAGCTCCGATTCTGTAATGATGATTAGCAGTAATAATAAAATTTATTGATACTGTACTATCCTCCATATTAAAATCTAATGTTTTATCCACATTTGCCTCGAAATAACCGTTATCAAAATAATAATTCCTTAATGATATTACATCACCGGCTACAGCATCAGGATAATAATATTTTGATTTTGATACGCTCACGGCATCTTCCAATTCTGAATCATCGATTGTTTGAATATCTTTATGGGTGAATTTTATTTTATCTATTTTGTAACTCTGCGAAAAAGTGTTACAGGTGAAAATAAATATAATAAGAAACGAGAAAATAAATAATAAAACCGATGTAGGTTTTTCATTTGTATATTTTAAATCATAAATCAATAGTATTTACATTTAAATTAGCAACTATATATAATAACAAATATTAACCCTAAAAAATCAAATAATTATCTTCTTTTTGCTCTTCGCTAATACTTTACGAACTTTAATACTTTATAAACTTTACAAACCTTATAAACTGTCTAATCCATTCGGATTAGTTCTTTTTTCATCCTTTTGACCTATATCTAAATCAATAGAATATCTTTAACTTAAAGCGTTAATTTTAAAAAGTAGAATAAATTATTAAGATGTTAAGCGGCAAAATTAAAATCAAAAACAGAAATTTCAATAAACTAATATTACTTGTGGTTTTTATATTTTGTTTTTCCGGAGTTGCGAAATCTCAAAAATCTGGATTTGGATTAGGGATTATGTTCGGAGAACCTACAGGAATCTCATTTAAGGGCTGGTTATCTGAACGTTCTGCAATAGATGGTGGATTAGGCTGGTCATATGTTAATGAGGGTTCTGTTCATATTCATGTAGACTACTTATATCATTTCTACAATGTTTTTGAAACGCCAAATATTCCATTATATCTCGGAGTGGGAGGCAGAATCAAATTAAAGAACAATGAACACAATTCCGATATGAGACTCGGAGTCAGGATTCCATTTGGAATCGCGTATCAATTCTCTGAAGTTCCGGTCGATGTATTCCTGGAAATTGCACCGGTTCTCGATTTGAACCCGTCAACAAGCGGTTCTATTAACGGAGCGATTGGAGTAAGGTATTATTTTAAGTGATATTTACAGTATAAAAAAAACGGAATTATTTATAATTAAAATTTTGTTAAAAAAAAATATAACCAATAAAGGTTATTAAAAAACGAAAGGAACCAAATCATGTTTCAAAAAATATTTACAATAGTGTTTGCCCTGTTTATAATTGCATTCTTTGCTACTAATGTTACAAATGCGCAAACATCTAATGCTTTATTCAATACTCTTAATGCTGATATTCAGTCGCCGTCAAAGATTGTATATCCAATAATCTCTTTAAGTCCTATCATCGGAGCTACTTTCCCGATTGGTACTTTAGGTAATTCATACAAAACAAGTTTCGTTGGCGGTTTAGATATTAACCTGGCTGTTAACAGAGAAACATCATTCTTTTTAAATGGCTCATATTTTGATCTGCCGGCAAAAACTGAAGCAGCTCCTCTTTCGGGTGCAAGTGTCATAGCTATAACTGTTGGACCAAGATATACTTTCTCAGGTCCGCAGCTTAAAGCAGCTCTTTTCCTTGAAGCCGGATTGGGTGTATATATGTTCCATACACAAGACTATACTCAAACTATCGGTGGAGTTACCTATGATTATCCGTCTGCAACATCCACGAATTTTGGACTCAATATAGGTCCGGGAGTAACAATTCCTGTAGGTGGTACTGTAAATATAATTTTAAAAGTAAAATTGCATGAAATATTAGCATCCGGAGGCTCACAGTCATATATAGCAGCTGTAGGAGGCGTTGATTTTAGATTATAAAAGATTACGTATAAGTACATTAATAAAAAATCAGGTCTTCTATGAAAATAGGAGACCTGTTAAATTTCGTTTCTACGAAATTTAAAAGTTAGTTAAAAAGCAAGGAAAAGAAATGAAAACATTATCAAGAAATCCAATAAATTTTATTGGTCGATTGATGTGCTTGTACGTCGTAATACTTGGTATGGTTTTAATTGCACCTGTAACAACATATTCTCAAACACAAGGTCGTCCCGTTAGTATTGCCATAAATAATCAGGTTAATCCTGCAATGACCACCGATGGCAGTGGTGGTTCTATTGTCGTTTGGCAGGATAAAAGAAGTGGCAAATCTGAAATTTATGCACAAAGAATGGGAACTATGGGAAATGGAATGTGGACAACTGACGGTATCGCAATTTGTACGCAGGATAGTAGTTTTAATCCAACAATAGTAAGTGATGGCAGCGGTGGCGCTATTATCGCATGGGAATCTTATCGCGGAAGTACCACTACTGACATATTTGCTCAGCGTGTAAATTCAAGCGGAGCGATACAATGGACACTTAATGGTGTTCCTGTTTCAGTAGTTGTTTTTAATCAGGATACAATTTCAATGGTTAGCGACGGCTTAGGAGGAGCAATTCTCACCTGGCAGGATTATCGAAGTAATAACGGCTTTGCTGATATTTATGCACAGCGTATAAATTCGAGTGGAGCAGGGCTATGGACTGCAAACGGAGTAAGCGTCTGCAATCAGGCAGCCTCACAACTCGGACCAAAACTCATAAACGATGGAAGCGGCGGCGCATTTATCACATGGTATGATAATCGTGCCGGAAATTACGACATCTATACTCAGCGTATTAGTTCTGGTGGTGCACCAATGTATACCACAAACGGAGTAGCCACTTGCACTGCGGCAACTGACCAGCTTAAACCGGACATTTGCAGTGATGGAGCCGGCGGTGTAATTATTACCTGGTATGACTATAGAAGCACGACTGATTATAATATTTACGCTCAAAGGCAGGGTCCTGCTTTAGCAATAGTTTGGGCAGTTGACGGTGTCGTAATGAACAACAATGTCGCATACGATCAGATTGACCCGAAGATTGTCAGTGATGGCATGGGTGGCGCAATTATTTCCTGGACAGATTACAGGACAGGTGCCGGTCCCGGAACAGCTGATATTTATTCGCAACGAGTAAATTCTACGGGTGCAGTACAATGGACTGCAACGGGCATTATCATTTGCACAGCTTCAGGTGACCAGATTAAATCACAGCTCGTGAGCGATGGAAACAACGGAGCTTATATTACCTGGGAAGACCATCGTAATGCAGGAAATTCCGATATCTATGCACAACGTATTGCTTCAAATGCAGCAATAACATGGTCAGCAAACGGCTTTGGAATTTGTACGATAGCAAATGACCAGCTGAAACCAATGATAGTCAGCAATGGCAATGCAGGAGCAATTGTTGTATGGCAGGATTACCGCAGCGGTAATAATTTTGATATTTATATGAATGGATTCAATACGACAGGTGTTTATACTGCAATAAGTAACGGTGTGGCAACAAATCCTACTGAATATGCGCTTTTACAGAATTATCCGAATCCGTTTAATCCTGTAACGGTTATTAATTACCAGCTTCCTAAAACCGGTAATGTCAAGCTAAGTGTTTATGATGCACTGGGACAGGAAGTGAACATATTGGTTAACGAATCGCAATTTGCAGGAAATCATCAAATTGAATGGAATGCAAGCGCTAAACCGAGTGGCATATATTTCTACAGGCTGGAAGCAGGTTCATTTGTGTCTGTCAGGAAAATGATTTTGATTAAATAATTAAGAAAAAGTTTACATTATATAAAAATATTTTAACGGTACAAGAACAGTACAAGAATAATAAAAGAAATGACAACTGTAAAAAAAATAAAATGGCTTTTGGTTAGTTTTATATTTGGAGGTGCAATTGGAAGTGCCATCGCATTATTATACGCACCTGAATCAGGTAAACATCTGAGAAAAGATATAAACCGAAAAACAAATGAGCTTTTTGAAGATGGTAAACAAATAACTTTGGATTTATGGCAAAGCACGAAAGAAAAAGCTGAAAATGTAATAAAGAGTGCTAATGATGCTTTAAACACAAATGTGGAAAAAATTATGCATAAATAAGAAAAGGTAAAGATACTTTAAAATCCGGGTTTAATGAATAATTTAATGATTAAAGAGAATCCGGAAATAATTAAAGCAAATCATCTGTAAAAGATGATTATAAATTCTCACAGTTTTAAGAACATATAGAATTTCGGAAAGATATTATAATTTTATCTGCATTGTGTTGCGTCAAAGGCAGCATTAGACTTCAAATTAGTAACTGCAGAGATAATAGTTTTTTATCTTAAACATGATAATGGTTTCGAAATTAAAGAATTTATCTCTGCTTTACTAATTTAAACTAACGAATTTTTTTAAATTAAATATAAAGAAAAATCATGTTGTGGACAATTATTTTAATTCTATTGGTTCTTTGGTTTCTTGGAATGGTTAGTTCTTATACAATGGGCGGATTTATTCATATTCTTTTAGTTATTGCCGTAATTGTATTGATTTTCAGGCTGGTAACAGGCAGAAAAGTAACTTAATAAAATTTTAAAATATCATTTTTTAATATGGATTATCCCGGATTCGGATGACATTTAAGAAATGATATATGCAATGAAAACAAAGAGTTTTTTAAAAAAGCAAGAACGAATTTTTGATTTATGGTTCCGTGCAAAAGAAAAAGCTGACGATGCTAATGATGCTCTAAACATAAATGTGGAAAAAATAAATGACGCTTAAAAAAATCCGGTTTTTAATACTGCAACGAGTAATTGAAAATTCCGAAACATAAAAGCAGTTCATTTATTGAAGTTATGGGAAATCCTCTGAGACAATGAATATGATGAATACATACATGTTATTTATGAATTTTTCCGTTTTGTGTTGTAACAAAAGCAACAGTAGACGTCAAATTAGAATTTGCAGAGATAATGGTTATTTTTCTCATAAATAAAACAGGTTTCGATAGTAATGACTTTATCTCTGCAGTTCTAATTTTAAAATTACAATTTTTAGAAAAATTAATATACAAAGATACTTATTATGTTTTGGGCAACTATTATTATTATTGTGGTACTCTGGATAGTTTTTTAGATCGCGGATTTTATTTTTCTTCATCTAATAACAATTCTTTTCGAGTTAATAATCCTGAGGATATGAAGAAATAAAATATTTTATAGCAGACATCTATAGCAATATTTTGTTTTGGATCCCCGGAATTTTAACTTAATCTCATTGTAACTCGGTGTAGATTTCAAATTCTAATCAAAAAATTAAAAATTTTAACAAAAGAAATGTTATGAAAACTCAATTTAAATTAAGAACAACTGAATTGTTGTTTTTGAAATGGTTTATGGGAATAGTACTTCTGATGACAACATTGTTTGTATTTTCTTCCTGTACTAAAATGGCTCATGAAAGTTTGACCCAGGTGCAGAAAGATTTGCAGGACTCAAATGTCGTAGAAACCCCAACTGATAATAAAGACTTCACGGAATCCGATGAAGATCTCACTACAGTCGATTACAAAGAATTTTATGACCAGCTTTCACCTTTCGGTGAGTGGATACAGGTTAGTGCTGATGAAGTAGGTCTGAAATCTAAAATTGCATCTACAAAAAGTGCAAACAACAATAATTTATCATTTTCAAATCTGTTTGGCGTCAAAAATGCTAACGCAGATGCGGATATGGGTATGGTTTTCGTGTGGCAGCCCTCGCCGGATTTAACTATTGCCGGGTCAGTCGGAGATGCTCCTGCTCCTGAATACAGACCTTATTCTGATGGTCAATGGATTAATTCAGATGAAGGATGGTATTTCAGAGGTCGTACGCCTTATGAAGAAACAGTCAGCCACCATGGCAGGTGGGTTCATTCACATCATGGCTGGTTATGGGTTCCCGGAAGAGTATGGGCTCCTGCATGGGTAGATTGGAGACAAAACGATGATTATGTATCATGGGCTCCTTTGCCGCCTTCGGATTATATGTATGACGGTAATATGGGTGGTGACCCGATGATTGATGATGATGATTATATGGTAGTCAATAGAAACCATTTTTGTGACCCTGATATTTACAGATATAATAATCCGTACTATGATGATGGCAGCAGAATTTCAATAAGCTTAATGGTTGGAACTGTCGGATTAGTTGTTTCTAATAATATTCTTATAGACCGAGGTCCTGATGTCAACATAATTCAAAACTATTACGGCAATCATATCGAAATGGTAAATATTAATCACGTCAGAAATTTTAATGAAGTAAGGTATGGCGATAAGAATTATAATGTGTATTCACCGGAATTCAATAGATATAGAAATAAAGACAATTCAAGATTTACTAAGAATGAACCGAAATCATTCAAGAATTATAATGACCTTCCTGAAAGAAAATCTGCGGGTAATAATTCTAAAAATGAAAATATGCAAAATGGAAAACAAAATAACGGTAATGATAACGTGAAAAAACAGGTAAGTAATGATAATGGATATAGTAAAACATTCCATGAAAATGTTAAACAAAGTGCAAACAAAAACAATGTACTCAAACTAAACGGCAACGATAAAGTGACTAAACAAAACGGCAACAATAACACAACCAAACAAAATGGCAACGATAAAGTGACCAAACAGAATAGTAATAATAACGTGACCAAACAAAAAAGCACTGTTAACAAGAAGCAACAACAAAGCAATAATAACACAAAGCAGCAACAAAGCAATAACAACACGAAGCAGCAACAAAGCAAAAATAACACGAGGCAACAGCAGCCGAGCAAAAATAACACGAAGCAACAGCAACCGAGCAAAAATAACACGAAGCAACAGCAACCGAGCAGAAATAACACGAAGCAGCAGCAACCGAGCAAAAATAACACAAAGCAGCAGCAACCGAGCAAAAATAACACGAAGCAGCAGCAGCCAGGCAAAAATAACACAAAGCAGCAACCGCAGCAGCCGAATAATAACGAAAAGCAGAAAAAATAACGTGTAAGAAATAAATTAAATAATAACTATTAAAGTTATTATAAAACGGAAGATAAATAATTAGAAATGAAAAGATCAATTTTAAAACATAAATTCAGCGTTTTGATTTTCATGGTACTGATTTCAGCAGTCGGTTTTTACAGCTGCAATAAAACATCACCCGTTACTTCTCAGGCTGATAACCTTAGCTTTAGTGCTATGTCATCAGCTGATTCCGTGGGTGATGCACAAAACATCATTATACTGGACACAGTAAAGATATTAATAAAAGATATTAAACTGGACGTTGCAGACAACCATCAGGATTCATCCGACTTTAAGATTGGTCCGTTCATTCTGTTCCTTAATCTTACTTCAAGTATCAATACTATAAGTTCGGCTATAATTCCTTATGGTGATTACGAACATGTAAAATTTGAAGTTCATAAATTAAATGATAACGAAGCAGTTCCTGACCCCGAGTTTGCGGATGTAAACGGCAGATATTCGGTTATAGTAAAAGGATTTTATTTGGGAAATTATTTTGTTTATAGGTCTTCCAAGTCAGCACATCAGATACTGAATTTCCCGAATAATGTTTCTATCTCTGCGGCATATTCAAACATAACAATGATTGTAAAGCCGTTTATCTGGTTTATAAAAAACGGAGCTTTCCTTGACCCGAAAGACCCGGCAAATTCTAATGATATCGATAATAATATAAAAGATAACATCAATCACAATTTCAAAGCGTTCAGAGATAATGATAGAAATGGTATTCCCGATTAATATATGATGATTATAAAATTGTAAACGGAAAAGAGAAATAGAAAACAAATAAAGTAGTTTAATTAAATTGGGTAATTGAAATTAAAAAATGAAAAAGAGATTAGTCATAATTTTAATTTCTGTCTTTATTATTCTTGTAGTTACAGTTACGGCTTATACAATCTGGAAGGGTAAAAACGAAACCGTTGGAAATAAACAGTGGATAGAAAAGACAATTAATAAAGAAATAATGAAAACGGATGCAGATTGTGGAATTGCATCTGTTAAAATGCTCCTGGGATTTTATGGGATAGATGTGACTTATAAAGAACTCGGGCATAAAATTAATACGACGACCGAAGGAACAGACTGGAAGGATATAAAAAATTATTTTAAAACTCTGGATAAAGTTGACTTAATAGAGTTTAAAGAAAATTTAGATAAAGCCGGGGAGTATTTAGAAAAGGGTTATCCTCTCTTTATTTGCTGGAATGTGGATGAAGAAAAAGAATATTCTCATTATTCAATATTAATTGCTATTGATAAATATTCTGTTTGGATGCTTGACCCGGCAGAAAGAAAAACGCTCTCTGAATATAGTTTAGATTATTTCCTGCCTTGCTGGAAAAGCGCGGATTACTGGTTCTGTATATTAGAAGATAAAGATAAGATAAATGAAAAACAGGAACAAAAAACAGATGAAAAGACAACTGTAAAACCGGAAGACCCTGAAATACAGGTGAAACCGGACTCATTAACGGATATCTTATCTACATTAGATACAAATGAAACGGATGGTAATTAAATTGAATGATCATCAGGGAACCTCAAACTATTGAATGTTAAATGGCATATGATTTAATAAAAATTTAAAATTTTTTTGAAAAAAATTTACAATAAAAAGAAGTTTTTGTTATCTAAACATTAACTATCTGATGTTTACACAACAAAAAAACGCAGAATCATAATGGTATTCCCGATTAATTAGCGGATTAACAATGTGGGCAGTAATATCAACTGCCCTTTTTTTGTTAATAATCTGAAAAAATTAAACATTTTTAAAAAAATTTTTTTAAAAATATACACTGAAAAACAAATAAATATATAATCCATTAAATATGAATTTTTAAAAGTATATTATTTCCTACTCCATTCGGATTAGTTCCTTTTTCATCCCTCTGCTCTATTATTTTAATTATATCAAATTCTTATCTTTTAGATGTTAAAAATAAGATGCCGATGATTATTGAAATAAAATGAGGACATTTTAGTCGAAAATATAAAATTTAATAGTTCGGTTTTAAAAATAAAAGAAGGATTTAAAATAATTTCTACTGATTTTATTTAATAATAATTCGTATAATTTAACTTTAAGGAAAAACAAATGAGAACAAATCCTGTTGGTAATCTTTCAGCGTTTAAACAATATTATGTTCAGCCGGGGTTATATAAGGCAGACGAAACAAAAATGATTGAAGATGATATCAGCTTTGATGAAGTACCCCTTTCTGATTTAAATAAAGTGAAGCAGGATTTCGAAATTTATGCATTACCCCATATGCAGATTTTATTCAATTATGCAAGAAAAATATCTGCGAATTATTCTGATGCCGATGATTTGTTTCAGGATACGTATCTTCGCGCTTTCAGATTTTTCCATAATTTCGAAATAGGCTCAAATTGCAAAGCGTGGTTATTTAAAATTATGAAAAATTGTTTCATAAATAAATACAGGAAGGATAAAAAGAATCCACAAATCGTCGATTACGATGAATTTCAAAATTTTTATGATTCCATAGGAATGGATATAATTGAATCGCATGACCTAGAAATCGAAATTTATTCAAAGTTGTTTGACGATGAATTGACTTCCGCACTAAATTCTTTAAAAAATGATTACAAGACCGTACTAATCCTGTTCGACCTCGAAGGATTGAGCTATGATGAAATTTCAGAATTTATAGGTTGTCCGGTTGGAACTGTCAGAAGCAGGTTATTCAGGGGCAGGAAAATTCTTCAACACAAGTTATATCAATATGCCTTATTGCGGGGTTATACATTTGATAATTCTTTTAGTAAAAATTAAATTTTTAAATGTTTGATAATATCAGATTATCAAAAAAAATAAATATGATATTAAATTTTTTAGCAGGAATTTTAACCGGGTTTATTGTTTCAATACCACCGATGGGTCCGATTGCATTTGCAATAATAACCAAGGGTTTTCAAAATGAAATAAAGGATGGAAGAGCAATTGCTCTTGGCGCCGCCTTCATGGATTTTTTCTATTGTATGCTGGCATTCGGCGGAATCACTTTGATAATATCCTTTTTTCCGGTTGCCGCTACTGAATTTTATTCTAAATATGCTTATGAAATAAAAATAGTCCTGACTTTTATAGGCTGCGCTATTGTGTTTATTTACGGTCTGAAGATTTTGAAAACGAAGATAATTTATAATGAGCTTGAAACAAAAGAATCCGGAAAAATCAAATTAGCTATTAACAGGGCGGATGTATTACAAGAAAAAGCTAAGAGCATATCCAATCATCTTAATATTTCGGGAAATAATAAATCAAATTCATTCGGATTATTTTTTATGGGAGTGATGTTATGTATGTCTTCTTTGACTTTGCCGGCTTCATGGATTGCAGTCGTCGGATATCTGAAAGGATTTAATTTCCTGAATTCCACTTTTTTGGGCGGGTTATTATTTTCAATAGGAGCATTAACAGGAACATACTTATGGTTCTATTCGCTTTTAAAAATAATAACCGGTAATAAAAAACGGATAAATCAGTCAACTGTAAATAAACTTAATATAGTTGCGGGAATTATATTATTATTGCTTGGTGTTCTTCTTTTTGCAAAGGCAACTGTTTCAGTTTTTTATATTTAACAGAATTACATAATTAAACATTAAGTATCGATACTCATAAAATAATCGGGAATTAAGTGAAAATTATTTTAAATATAATATTATTTTTTTTGTCTTATTGTAATATTTATTCGCAAACTATTTCTGCAATAAATCAGCCGGTTTCATTACTGAATAAAGAAAATACTTCAAATTCATTCACGGCAGTATCCATCGGCATCGGAGCTTTTTTATACGTTATAAATCCGATTATAATATATGAAAATAAAAGTGTTTATGCAGGGCTTACTAAGGAAATATCGATGGGTTTTGGAAAATTCGGCGAGCATAGATTTGCTTTTGAATATTCATTTATTTTTTCCGGAAATATTTCCAACCAGTTAAGACTTTCTTACAAATATGATTTATTATTTAAAGAGAACATTAAACCTTCTCATATGCTTCAAGGGTCAAAAGCATTGTCGCTTGGCGCAGGTTATTTTGCAAACTTCAGTAAGACAGGTGTTTTTCCCGAACTGACATTCGGATATTCTTTGCGGAATGATAAAATTTTAATATTTCCGCATGTAAAAATACGTCACACTTTTATGTTCAAAAAACAAGATACGGATATAACCGATATTTCATTCGGCATCATTCTTGGATTTGCGAATCCATTCAATGATGTTAAAATAAACAGAAATGATTAATTAAATAAAAAATATTTGGATCAGGTATTAATAAAATATATAACTAATTTTCTGCTTACCGTTTACGGTTTATATAATTTTGCGGTGAGGTATTTTAAAGAAGTGTTCAGACCTCCGTATGAATTCAAAGAAATGTTTAAACAGTTTTTTGAAATCGGATATAAATCATTGGGACTCGTCAGCATTACAGGTTTCATTATCGGGTTTGTTCTCGCATTACAGGCTATTCCAATGCTGACAAAGTTCGGTGCTCTCTCTTTAATTCCAACTATGATATCAATTTCCATTATCAGGGAAATTGGACCCGTAATTACGGGATTGATATGTGCAGGAAAAATCGGTTCCGGAATTGGTGCCGAACTTGGTTCAATGAAAGTTTCCGAACAGATAGATGCAATGGAAGTTTCGGCTACGAATCCTTTCAAATTTCTTGTTGTCACAAGAATTACGGCTACTTCTTTAATGATACCGCTTCTTATAATCTATGCGGATACGATTGCTCTTATTGGCGGATTTATAGCTTTAAATATTGTAAACGGAGAGAGCCTGCAGTTATATTTTTCGACTATATTTTCGGCTTTAACTTTTGCAGACGTAGTTCCCGCAACAGTTAAAACTATCTTTTTCGGTTATGCAATCGGACTTGTGGGTTCATATCAGGGATATAATGCTTCAAGAGGAACAGAAAGTGTTGGGATAGCGGCTAATATATCCGTTGTCTATTCGTCGTTATTAGTTATTATTATAGATATGATAGCGGTTCAGTTAACAACAATTTTATTTTAATTTGAAATGACAGATAACACTAACATAGAATCGAAATTTATAAATCATAATGAAGTTGTAATTAACATTGAACATCTGAAGAAAACTTTTGGGAGTTATGAAATTTTAAAAGATATAAATCTCAAAGTTTACAGGGGTGAAACTTTAATTATACTCGGAAAATCAGGTTCGGGTAAATCTGTTACGTTACAATGTATAGTCGGGTTGATGATGCCCGACAGTGGAAAAGTTATAGTTTTGAATGAAGATGTTCCCGAACTTACGGATTACGAACTGCAGGATTTAAGGAAAAAAATCGGTTTTATTTTTCAGAGCGGTGCACTTTATGATTCAATGAGCGTTAGAGAAAATCTTGAATTCCCGCTCATACGACACGAAAATTTAACTCAGGACGAAATTGATAATAGGGTTATGGAAGTTCTTAATGATGTTGGTCTCGAAAAATCTATAGATAAAATGCCATCTGAATTATCGGGTGGCATGAGAAAAAGAATAGGACTCGCACGCACATTAATTTTAAAACCGGAAATAATGCTTTATGATGAACCTTCAACAGGACTTGACCCTGCGACCTCACGTGAGATTAGTAATTTGATTCTTCAAATGCAGGAGAAATTTAAAGTAACTTCTGTTGTAGTTACTCATGATATAAATTGTGCAAAATTAACAGCCGATAGAATAATAGTGTTGAAACATGGCGTATTTACTGCCGAAGGAAGCTTCGACGAACTTGAAAAATCTAATGATGATTTTGTCAGAGGATTTTTCATATAAGATTTTTAATAACAATTAAATCCATATGTAAAATGGAAATGAAAAAATCTAATAAACTGGTATTAGCAATTTTTATAATTGCAGGCTCAGTTCTTTTCCTTGTTGCAATTTTTGTAATCGGGAGCAAGCAAAATATGTTTACCTCTACAATGAAACTTCAGGCTGTCTTTGAAACAGTCAGCGGATTGCTTGAAGGAAGTAATGTGAGGTTTAACGGAATCAGTGTGGGAACTGTTGATAAAATAGAGATAATTTCCGGAAATAAAATAAGAGTGGAAATGGTAATTGTAAGCAGTGTGAAGAAATTCATAAAACGGGATTCAAAAGCAAAAGTGGTTACCGAAGGTCTGATTGGGAATAAAATTATTGATATAACGCCCGGAGAAGAAGGTGCCCTTTCTGTAAACGATGGTGATATGCTTGAATCTTTAAGACCTATTGAAGCTGAAGATATTTTAAGGTCCCTGAAAGAAACAGGGGATAATGCTTCTCTGATTACAAAAGATGTCGCAACCATTGTTTCTAAAGTTGACCAGGGAGAAGGAACTTTAGGACAACTCATTAATAATAAGACATTGTATAATAATGTCGATTCAACAATGCGCGGATTCACAACTTCGGGAGCTTTGGTAAATAATGTCCTGCGGAATATAACATTTAGTGTCGATGTAATTACAAAAGAAGTAATCCCTATGACACAGAAAATAAGAAGTATTACTGAAGATATTTCCGATATAACTTATAAAATGAACTCCAGCGAAAGTGTCGTGGGCACATTGCTAACCGATACTAACTTTGCAAATAACCTTAAATCTCTGATAAGGAATGCGAATGAAACAACTGCAAATCTTGAACAGGGTTCTTTCAGCTTTTCACAGAATATGGAAGCCTTAAAGCATAATTTTCTGTTTAAAGGATACTTCGAAGACATAGGTTACTGGAGTAAAACGGATTACGAAAAAAATGTATTTGATTTGAATATGAAATTAAAACTTAAGCAACAGGAACTGGACGCGCGTGACAAAAGATTGAATGAATTAGAAAAACTTGTAAAAGATTTACAGGAAAAAAAATAATAAATGATTTATTAAAATCATTTCAAATTGAACGGTTTTCTTTTGTTATTAATCTGAGGTAATTTCACGTAAAATAAATTTTAAAATCCGTAATATAAAACTGTTTTCACATAAAAGTTCAACCCTTTCACAGTGAAAATTTGCGGGTCAAATCCCGCCGGGCGTGCGAATTCAATTAAGAATTAAGAATGAGAAATGTATTAATCATTTCTCATTTTTATTACGTAATAATTCCCAATAACCCAATTCAAGTCCACTTATCTAACAAGTTGATTAATATACCAATTCGAGCTCATTCGGATTACTAAATGAACAGAAAAGTGGATATGAAATAGTTCGCTTTTAAAGTAATTTCAACTCTCATTCGTCTATATAAGTATATGGACGATTTAATAGCAATACGGATGGTACAAAAACAGCAAAGTATAATAAATATAATACAGAGTTATGGAAAGCGTTTATTTAATTTTATTCGCAGCCGCGTCAAAAATGACGAAGATGCAGAAGATATTTTACAGGACGTATGGTACCAGCTAACCTCCATAATTGATACTCAACCTATTGAACAAATTAGTTCGTGGCTTTATCGCATCAGCAGTAATAAAATAATAGATAATAAACGGAAACATAGACCTGTATTATTCGAAGATTTTGCTTATGAAGATGAAGATGGAGAAATTTTTTTGCCGGAAGGATTGCTCGAGGATAACTCGAATCCTGAAAAGGAATATGAAAGTGCTTATATCCGTGAAATATTTTTTTCCGCCCTGAATGAATTGCCTGAGAAACAAAGACAGGTATTTGTATGGAACGAGCTGGAAGATTTGACACTTAAGGAGATTGCTGATAAAACCGGTGAAAATATTAAGACTATTATATCGCGAAAAGGGTATGCAGTTGCCCGGTTACGTCAACTGCTTAAAAATTATAACAACGATTATTAATATTAAATAAAAAAAATATGGAAAACTCAATGTGTTTCGGAAGAGAACGGAGTAAAAATTTCTGGATAAAAAGAATTTTATTCGTTCCAATCGCAACAGCAGCAGGTCTGTTTATCTTCGGCAGTGTTGTTATGCTATTATGGAATGCTTTACTTCCCGGAATTCTGGGAGCAGGAACAATTACATTCTGGCAGGCACTTGGAATTTTAGTTTTGTCGAAAATCTTATTTGGCGGATTTCCCGGCAAACATGGCAGACGGGGATTTCATAGACATGGATACGATATTAGAGAAAAATTAAGTAATCTAAGTCCCGAAGAAAAGGAAAAATTCAAAAAAGAATGGTGGGATAAATTCGAAAATAAAACGAAACAATTATAGTTGATAAAAGTTAACTCTTCTGGTTACAACGCTCCAGAGACTGTGTGATAATGCTTCCCAAGGTTCTTGTCATTCCAGCGAAAGCTGGAATCCAGACGAAATACAAGGTTTTTGTTTCACACTTTTTCTCAGATTTGTCGTTTTCACACAGTCTCTGGAGCGTTGTAACCTATAAAAGATTAAATCCTCTTTAGAACATAAAAGTTTTTATCACATATTAATCAAAATATAAAGTGTTCGGATTATTTTCTTAGGAACAGGATTAAATTCAAGTGAAATCATTTTTTCCAGTTCTTCCTGAGGTATTCTGTAAATCAGGTTCGACCAGTTACTCTGATTTGTCTTTTCGAGGAACGGTCTTTCCCAGAGTTTTGAAAATGAAACAGCTTCTCTGTCACTAAAACCAAGGGATGTCAGGTCATTAGTCCAGTTACCCTGTACGGAATTTGTCAGCCTGACAATTACACTTCCATTTGGCTTGATTTCTTCCGCTTTGCCGTATAAATAAACCGTATTGATAAAATCACCCGTAGCCGTAGTAAATACAACGTTTTTAACGACATAAGGAAAATTATTTTGAATCGTTACTTCTCCTTTTGCTGCATCATAATTGGTTTCGATTTTGTTTTCAAAATTCATTTCTCCTTCATAAAAAAGAAAATTAGTTGATGTGTTGTTATAGATAAGTTTATCCGCATCGACATCATTTAAGGTATTTATAATTTCTTTCAGCGGTTTTAGATTGTTCGGATCAATTTCAGATTTTTCTTCAATACTCTTATTCATTTCTTCAAAATGTACGTTCTTCCACTCCGTAATATTATTATTTATATTCGCAGCAGGATATACCGAAGTAGGTTTTCCGGTGTTGAATGTCACTTTTAAATCAAACGGTACTTTATTATTTGCGTGAACATAAACCACGGGTTGTTTAACTATTGTTTGCATTTCAGGTCTTGAAGTATTGAAATAATTATTGTCTTTCGGGCAACCTATCATAACACCCCATTCATGAATTTCATAATCTGCATTGCTTAGCGAGTCTTTTAAAATTACAATATTATTTATTTCTATCATTGTACCCCAGTTATGTGTACTTACAATATCGTTTCTTGCAAACCCTAAGACTTTCACCCTCAGGTTATCTTTACAATAAGTTTTGTCAAGCTTCATAGGGTCATAGTTCTTTCCATTGTCTGCAACGATTCCGTAGAATCCGCCTTCGTAATCGAAATATTTGATAGTTCCTGTAACCTCGACAATTTCTTTTATCTGGCATAAAGAAAATTCCGAAAAAGAGATTATGAATAAAACAGAAATGATAATTAATACTTTTTTAAATACTGAACTCATTTTAATATCTCCTGAATGTAAATATTTCTAATTTTATAATTTAATTATATCAATATATTGTTAAAGAACAAAAAAAGTAAGAGGAAATGAAATAATGGAAATAATCTCTTCAGAAGTAAATAACCTGACAATTATGACAGTGAAATGGTTTAACCATTTCTCATTTTTTATTCTTCGTAAAAATCATATGCCTTTCCATTTTCATTATTCCGCAAATTATACCGAAGGTTTTTAAATTTCTCCGTGTCTTATAAACAAAAGAGAAAATGATGAACAACTTAATATATATCCTGTGTCTTATGAAATATGAAAGGACAAACATAAATTTAATTTTAAAAAAATTTAAAATAAGGAAAATTGAAATGAAAACGAGAATACTTTTTAGCGGTTTGCTGGCTGTAATTTTCCTTGTTGCATTTAGCGGATGCAGCATCAATAAAAAGACAGGAGCACTGTCCGGAATATCAGGTGGAGAAATTTTTACTGCCGATTCTAATTATTCCGGCTTTACAGATGAACAAACATCTGATAATAATGAAAATTACAATGTTCAGGGAAATACTTCGGGTAATATGGAATATACTAATCACCGGGAAAACGCATCTGATGAGATAATTGCCGATAACCCTGATAACAACGAAGAAATAGTAAATGATAATCCTGATACAGAAGTCAGCGATGTAAATTTAAATACTTTCGAAAGTGCGCTTTCCGCAGATGGAAATTTTGTTACTATCACGCAGGATGAAATTGACCCTGAAAATACTGTTTCCGGCGGAACAACGGATTTTGATGATGATATTTACACAAATACAGTTTGGGTTCCAAATTCAAAATATGTAACAGAAGATTGGAATCCTTATACTAACGGAAGATGGATGTGGTCAGATTACGGCTGGTCGTGGAAATCAAATTACCGTTTCGGATGGGCTACCTATCATTACGGAAGATGGTGGTATTCACACAGATACGGATGGGTATGGTCACCCGGACGCAGATGGGCACCTGCATGGGTTATGTGGGGTCATCAAAAAGAATATGAAAGTTGGTATCCGATTTCTCCAAGAGTGCATGTTAGGAATAACGGTGAAGTTTCAAACGTAATGCATAAATATCAACAAAACGGATGGGTAGTAGTCAAGAAAAATGATTTCACGAAAACTATAAATAATTCTGTCACGGTATCAAATAACAAGAAGAGTGATATAATAAAAAATTTGAATATTTCGATTACATTAAAACAGGATGGCAAAAAGCTTGTCAATAAAGGTCCTGAAATGAAGAAAATCGAAAATGTTCAGCTTTCAACGATTAATAAAAAATCCGACGTTCAGCTTACAACAAATCAGAAACCAAATAACAATAAAATTGCAACCGGACAGGTAAATAATAAGCTGAATAACAATAAAGTCGTAACAGAGACCCAAAACAAAGTTACGGAGAATAGAAATAAAACTGTTGTATCTTCAACTCCAAATAAGAAACAGGAAAATAATGTGAATATTAATAAGATAAATAATAACGAAACTAAGAATGTGGTAAATACCAACCGGGAAAAGACAAAAGTAAATGTTTCTTCAATTCCTGTAAACAAACAGAATAATAATATTGAAAACAGGAAAGTGGTAACTACCAACCAGGAAAAGACAAAGGTAAATGTTTCTTCAGCTCCGGTGAACAAACAGAATAATAACGTAAATGTGAATAGAAATAATTCGAATGTAAATAATACCTTTGTAAAGGAAAATCAAAAGAAAACTATTGAACCCAAACAAGAACCGGTTGTAAGTAACAGGAACAGCAATAATACTATCAAAACAAATAATGCATACAATAACACGAAAACAGAAAATACGGTCAGAACGATTGAAAAGAATGTAAATACCAATAAGACTGAAAACGCAAATAAAACTGTCAATACTGTTCCTAAAAAAACAGAACAGAGTCCTAAAGTTTTTACTGAGAAAGTAAATAATTCACAACAAAATAATTTAAATAAAAAAGAAAATAAATAATAACAAACAAGTTATTATATCATAAGCCCGGAATGCACTTCCGGGCTTTTTTTATGAATTCCAATTCCCATTTCCCAATTTCCAATCTTCCCATTTTCCCACTTCCCCAAATCCCCAAATCCCCATTTTCCATTTTCCATTTTCCCATTTTCCATTTTCCGCTCTTACCAAAACAAATAAAACCATTTTATTTAACAAAAAAATTTGATAAATTAAAATACTACTAAAAGTTATAAGGTATAAAGCGAATTCCACAGTTATATAGCCGAAAATACTGAAATGTTTTCCTATCTCAGATTTTATTATTATTCAAAAGTCTTACTTCTTAAATTTTCTCAAACTGTGAAAAATCATCCGATGTTACTAATCTATTTTTAGTAATATTCATTTGAATATAATTTAATTTTTATAAATAACTATTAATTAATAATACACCTTATAATGAAAAACCTTAATAGGCGCGATTTCTTAAAGTCAACAGCTCTTGGTGTTTCAGCCGTAGCTCTCGGCGCAACATCTGTCAAAGGTGCGGATAAAACACTTTCAGAAGACAGAATCGGAATACTCGTCGACACCGCTGTCTGTATAGGTTGCCGTAATTGTGAGTGGGCTTGTCGTGTCGCACACGATATGCCGACAAAAGAACTTGAAAGTTATTCCGACAATTCGGTTTTCAAAGAATACAGGCGTCCGGATAAAACAGCATTAACGGTAGTTAATCAATTTGAAAATGAAAAGAATCCGCTTTTACCGGTTTATGTAAAAAATCAGTGTATGCATTGTGAGCGTCCGGCTTGCGTTTCAGCCTGCATAGTCGGTGCATTAACAAAACAGGCAGATGGAAGCGTTATATGGGACGATGATAAATGTATTGGCTGCAGGTATTGTATGGTCGCCTGCCAGTTTCAGATTCCATCTTATGATTATGATAAATCAATTGACCCGCATATCAGGAAATGTGATTTATGTTTTGAGCGCCGGAAAAAAGAAAAGCTGCCGGCTTGCGTTAATATCTGTCCGAATGAGGCACTTCTATTTGGTAAGCGAAGTGAAATCATACAAATTGCAAAGAACAGAATAAAAAGAAAACCTGATGAATATATAGACCATATTTATGGGGAATTCGAAATTGGCGGAACGTCTTGGATGTATATCGCAGGAAAAAATTTCGAAAAACTTAAAATGCCTCCGCTTGGAAATAATCCCGCACCCGGAATTTCCGAATCAATTCAACACGGAATTTTTGCTTATTTTGTTCCTCCCGTTGCATTATATGCGCTTCTTGGTACTGTTATGTGGATTACAAGACGACGCAACGGAGAAAATGATGAAGAAAATATTTTAAAGCCTCATGATGAGAAAGGAGAAAACAAATGATACCGTGGCCTATTAAAAATAAATTTCTTACTCCGGGAGTCTTCATATTAATTATCATAGCTCTTAACGGATTGGCATTTTTATCAATCAGATTTGTAAGCGGAATCGGAGCCGTTACTAATCTTGATAATGTTACACCGTGGGGTCTGTGGATTGGCGTCGATGTTGCCGCAGGCGTGGCTTTAGCGGCAGGCGGTTTCACTTCAGCCGCTCTCGGACATATTTTTCACCGCGAGGATTATAATGTTATAGTTCGTCCCGCTTTATTAACCGCAATGCTCGGATATACTTTTGTTGCTTTTGCCGTGTTCTCTGATATTGGGAGATTTTATTATATCTGGCATCCGCTGATTATGTGGAACGGAAATTCTGCTTTGTTTGAAGTCGGAATATGTGTTATGATTTATATGACTGTGCTTTATATAGAATTTCTGCCAATCGTAACCGAAAGATTTATCGGCAGGGTAGATTTGCCTGAATTCCTGAGTTTTCTGAATAAACCGGTTGATAATTTATTAAGATACCTTGACAATCGCCTCTCTTTAACTATGTTCATATTTATTATTGCAGGTGTTGTACTTTCTACACTTCATCAATCTTCACTTGGCACTCTCATGGTTATCGCAGGACAAAAAATGCATCCGCTCTGGCAAACTCCTGTACTGCCTTTGTTATTCCTGCTTTCAGCTATATCGGTTGGATTTCCTATGGTGATGTTCGAGTCATTAATAGCTTCCCGCAGTTTTAAATTAAAACCCGAAATGAAAATATTATCAAGACTCGGCAGTATGGTTGCGCCTATAATCGGAGTTTATCTTGCAGTTAAATTAGGAGATTTATTCATTCGCGAAACTTTTAAATATATTTTCATTCTTGATACAACTGCCTGGATGTTCATCGCTGAAATGGGATTGATGATTATAGCTTTTATACTTTTCCTTTCAAAAAAAATTACAAGTTCTCCGTTGGGACTTTTCACGGCATCGACATTTGTAATCGCAGGCGTATTGCTAAATCGTTTTAACAACTTTGTTATTGCTTATAATCCGTTTTTTAATCCTACAAAATATTATCCGTCTTTTGGTGAAATATCGGTTACGTTAGGCTGCATTGCCTTACTTGTGCTTGTGTATAGAACTATTGTTATGATTTTTCCTGTCATTAGTCAGGAGAGAACAGACTTAAATAAAAAAATTGTTGAATTTTATAATTCAAAAAACGGGAGATGATGATGAAAAAAGTTTATTTTTTATATATACCATTAATTCTGATAATTTGTATTGCAGGCTCGAATTTATTGCCTAAAGGTTTGACGAAAAAATTCGATGCTGACAAAGGAAATTTTTCTAAAGAGAATCAAAATAATAATTTAACTCACGTTGAATCGGATTTCACAAATCAAACACTCACCTGTAAATCCTGTCACGAAACCGAATACCCGACAAAGAATGACCCGGGTTTACGTAAATGTCCGCGATTTGATATGATTTCGAAATTTCCTACATTTAATAAAGGTCCGGAAGTTGTGGATATTAAAGAAATGTCGGATAAATATACCGATGTTGTTTTTTCACACAAAATACATTCGCAAATGTCGGAGATGTCCATAGGTTGTACGGATTGCCATCATTATAATACGACGGGACCCGTTTTAAACTGCCGTGAATGTCACGAACAAAACCGTTCCCGCGAAGATGTCTCTGTTCCCGACCTGAAAGCCGCTTTCCATCGTCAGTGCATGGGATGTCATAAACAATGGAGTCACGACAATGGATGCAGTACACAATGTCATTCAAATAAAGGTACAGATGTAAAAAATCGTGACAGGCAGGAAATGCTGGATAAAAAACATCCGAAGGTCACCGAACCCACAAAAATGATTTGGGAAACAAATTCCGCCGCCGGTAAAATTGTTACCTTCTTTCACAATGAACATAATCAGTTATTCAAAATAAATTGCAACACCTGTCATAAACAGGAAAACTGTACGAAATGTCACGATGTAAATAATCCTAAGGATGATAAAAATCCAATCGGGATAAAAAAATCTTTTGAAGACCATCATAAACCCTGCATGAACTGTCATAACGAAAATGCCTGTGAAAAATGTCATAAAGAAAAAGAAATGACTCCGTTTAATCACAGCAGTTCGGCAGGCTGGACTTTAAAAAATTATCACAGCCGTCTTGCGTGTGAAAAATGTCACGGTAACAGTATGCCCTTTAAAAAACTGGATAACAATTGCACTTCCTGTCATAAAAATTTTGCACCCGGAAAATTCGACCATAAGCTTGCAGGTTTAACATTATCTGAAAATCATAAGGAAATGGAATGCGAAAATTGTCATTTGAAAAATGATTTTTCAAAACCACCGGATTGCAAAACGTGCCACGATGATAAATCTTTCCCCGCACAATCACCCGGGAAGAGGTAAGGAAATATTCGGGAAGAGGTAAAGTATAATTTCTTTCGTTTAATACTTGTCATTCCCGCGCATGCGGGAAACGTTCTGTGTTCAGCGAAGCTAATCCAGGCGTAACATAAGAGAATCTAATAACTGTTTTTTAAGATTTGTCATTCCCGCGAAAGCGGGAAACGTTCTGTGTTCAGCGAAGCTAATCCAGACGAAACATAAGTGAATCTAAAAACGGTTGTTTAAGAATTGTCATTCCCGCGCATGCGGGAAACGTTCTGTGTTCAGCGAAGCTAATCCACACGAAACATAAGAGAATCTAAAAACGGTTGTTTAAGAATTGTCATTCCTGCGAAAGCGGAAATCCGGAAAATTTAACATACGAGTAAATGAACAATAAAACTTATTATGTTTCAATACTTGCGAACAAAGATTTAATAACTAAAATCGAAATTGAAAATTTAAGAATAAAAAGAAAAAAACTGTTTTCCGTCTGGATTCCAACTGTAGTTTTTCCCGATAAAATCGGGACTTGAATAACAAAAAGCCGCGGAATAATAATTATACATTAACCTTTTCACATTCCTTCCTATAATAATTATTTTTGCAGTCTATTAATAATATATATTGCTTAAATTATTATAACTAATTCATTGGAGGGATTAATTTGAAAAAATTGTTATTTACTTTACTCGTTTTTCATTTCTCATTTCTAATTTTAAATGCACAGTGGGTTCAGACAAACGGTCCGTACGGAAACGGTATAATCAGGTGCTTTGCTGTATCCGGAAATAATATTTTCGGCGGGTCTTATTCGCTCGGTGTTTTCCTTTCAACAAACAACGGCGATACATGGGCTCCGACTTCACTTAATAATGTTGCCGTTCTTACAATGTTTGCAAACGGAACAACTATATATGCGGGGACAAATTTCGGAGCATACCGTACTACCAATAATGGTCAAAGCTGGACATTCATTAACGATGGATTACCGGTTTACGGCGGTCAGGATGTTTATACTTTTGCACTAAAAGGTTCAAATTTATATATCGGTACAGATGCCGGAATTTATGTATCCTCAAATAACGGGAATAACTGGAATTCATTGGCTTTAACCGATAAACTGGTTACGGCTCTACTTGTAAACGGAAATAATATATTTGCAGGAACCTGGAATAATTATTCTTCCGATTCAGCAGTAATGATATCTACAAACAATGGATTGAACTGGGCAAACGCCGGTTTAGGTCACAATAATATAAAATATCTGGTTTCAAGCGGGAATAATATTTTTGCACTTACAGATGTTGAAAGCAGTAATCTTTATCTCACAACAAATAACGGTCAAACGTGGGTTCAAAGAGGATTGTCAAATTTTTATTTGTATTGTCTTGCTTTCAGCGGAACAACATTATTTGCAGGAACTAACGAAATGCAGGATAATCATATAATGCGTTCAAATGATTATGGCGCAAACTGGATATCAGCGAGTAACGGTTTATTATCATCTTCAGCAATCCGATCTATCGCCGTTAATGGAAGTTATTTGTTTGCTGCAACTGAAGAAATATCCAGAAACGATGTTTACCGCTCCACAAACAACGGAGACAACTGGTATCTTTCAAATACAGGAATGTGCTATAAATTAGTTCTCTCACTTGCTTCGTTTGGTTCTAATATTTTTGCCGGAACTTATGTTGGGGGAGTTTACTATTCTTCGAACAATGGAAATAATTGGTCAGCTGTTAATAACGGCTTGCCTAATAAACCAATTGATGTACTTGCATCGACAGGAAATTATTTGTATGCGGGAGTCGGAGTTATTGATAATACAGGTTATGGTATTTTTCGTACGTCTGATAACGGTCTGAATTGGTATCAAACGGGATTGAATGATGTTCAGGTAACTCATCTTATAACTAACGGTAATATAATTTATGCAGGCGGTAATTCTGCCACAACAGCAAGCAGAATATTTCTTTCTACTGATTATGGCGCAAGCTGGACTTCAATATGCTCGAATTATAATGATATAGTTGCTCTTGCTGTAACCGGCTCAAGTATTTTTGCTGCTTTTAATACTGACAGTTTATATCGCTCGACGAATAACGGTGTTAACTGGGTCGTAGTTAATAATGGGATTCCAAGTATGTATATAAATGCAATTACGACGATAAACAATAATATTCTTGTGGGAACAGGTGGAAACGGTATCTTTCTCTCAACTAACAATGGAAATAACTGGTCGCCTGTAAATAATGGTTTACCTGAAGCTGAATATAGTTCGGTTTTAAGATTTGTAACAAACGGTTCTTATATATTTGCGGGAATGGGTGAGGCATATCAGGGAACTGTGAAATTGATATATCTTTCTACGAATAATGGAGTTACATGGATAAATAAATCACAAGGTATGGATACAATTTCAGTTTGGGTGCCCTCAATGTTGGTAGCAAACAATTATATTTTTGCAGGAACTGATATTCAAAGTGGTCAGGGTGATTTTGGAACATCAGTCTGGCGCCGCTCTTATAACGATATAATTGGTATAAATAAAATTTCAGAACTCGTTCCTTCTTCTTATTCCTTAAAACAAAACTATCCGAATCCGTTTAATCCGACGACGAAAATAAAATTTGATATTCCTGCTCTTAGTTCCCCCCTTGGAAGTCGCTCTTCGCTCTTGAACCCGATTAATCGGGTGGGGGCAGGGGGGATGTGTGTTCTTAAAGTATTCGACATCCTCGGTAAAGAAATATCAACATTAGTCAACGAAAAATTGCAACCCGGAACATACGAAGTAACATTCAACGCCTCGCAATACCCCAGCGGAGTTTATTTTTATAGGTTGATTACAGATAATTATTCAAATACAAAGAAAATGATTTTGTTGAAATAATTAAAGTTGTTGGTGACGCCAAAGAACGGCTAACACCAACAACAGCATAAATAGAGTTTCAAAGAAAATGGATATTTATTGTCTTAGGAAAGGATAATTAATAAATTTATTTGAAGATTTTATTAAATTAAAAAAAATCTCATATGCAGCAAAATTGTTCATATCAAGGTTGTAATCAGAAAGTATTATTTCCAAATGAAGAAAATTTATGTGTATTTCATCATTACACAAATAATGACGTTGACAACAATACTTTTAATAAATTATTTGTTACTAATAAAATAGATAAGCAAGATTATAATTTTGAAGGCTTTATTTTTAATTATTTCTATGATTTTAAATCTAGATTAGGAAATTTTCACTCTAGTAAAATAATTAATTTTAAAAAATGCAAATTTATAGGTAAATCAAATATCCTTAATAATTCCGAATGTGTTTCTTTTAAAGAAATGACAATTCAAAATGCTGATTTTTCGGAAACTGAATTTTCAAAGGGTGTAAATTGTTTCAAAACTGATTTTAGGACTGTCAAATTTGAGAAATGTAAATTTCTAAATGGTGAGTCTAACTTTATCGGATCTAATTTAGAAAATGCAAATTTTTCAAAATGTGAGTTTAATGGCAATATTAATTTTAATAAAGCAAAATTCTATAAAAATGTTAGTTTTGAAAAGAGTAAGTTCCAAAATGGAGAAATTAATTTTACTGAAGCTGAATTCTCAGTCAAATGTTCTGATTTTACTAATATTATAATTTATAATTGTGAAGTAAATTTTACAAAAATAAATTCTGTTCGTTCTTCATTGGTAAATTATGAAGAGGAGAATAAACATGGCTGGCTTTTTAACTATTCGTTATTTGAAAAATGCAAAATAACTTTCGAAAATGCGCAAATAGTAAATCATTCATTATGCTTTGATTATTCTAATTTTAAAGAAGAATCACACTTGCATTTTAATTCTATGAATTTTAAAGGATCAGGAATTTCTTTTAATGGAATTAAAGGAATATTGTATACATTAAATTTTGATAATTCAAATATTACTTGTCAGTATTTTGTGAT
>Ga0224522_1000116_pt1 | contig 40092 bp, 35 predicted proteins | sample CFST25metaG_FD_182733 | JGI IMG/M metagenome (GOLD analysis project Ga0224522, IMG submission 182733) | Peat soil microbial communities from Stordalen Mire, Sweden - C.F.S.T25 | ecosystem: Environmental > Terrestrial > Soil > Wetlands > Peat | place: Sweden: Norrbotten County, Stordalen Mire...
AACGGTATAATCTTCTTGGTGAGTCATTTCAGTCTCCTATTTCTGGTGTGGTAACCTATTTAGGATACTTCTGACTCACCACTTTTGTTAAGGTTCATCAATTTACAGAAAGAATGTTACACCAACACAAAAATTCCCCAGGATATCCTTGCTTTATATAGAAGAATCTCTCCCGGTATAAGACTATTTTCAATATATCCCATATTTCCTTCTTATTTTGAACAGTAGAAAACCTTACTTAAGAATAGCATGTTTATGGTCGAATAGTGCATTCACTTGTCCGCTTGGAAAGTTGGTTTACCTTACATTATCTGGCTCTATTCTTGCAACATTTCTTAGCAAGCATAACTTTCTATAGATTGGAAAAGAAAGATGATTGCTATTCAAGAGGACAATTTTATTGTAACCAGGCAGGACAGTAGAAAAATTCACTCCTGGACGAATGCGGCAGGTGAGTTATGGGCATAAAATTTTCTTCATTTTCGATTCGCGGAGTGGACGTCAGCCATAATAATGGGGACATTAACTGGGCACTGTGTAAATGTCATTTTGCCGGAATTCGGGTTGGGTATGGACAAACGATAGATTCAAAATTCCTGGCAAACTGGCAAAACGCGAAAGGAAAAGTACAAAGGTTTCCTTATTGGTACATGGATTATTATTCCAACCATATTGCGGGTTCTTCCGTGAACGGGGTATCAGACGTTGATTGGGGGAAGGCACAAGCGGACAACTGCTGGGCAAACCTCAAGGCTGACCTGGAAGCGATCGTTTTCCTGGATATTGAAAACGGCAACTCCTCTTATGCTCCTCAGATTGCAACGGTAGCCGCCAGAGCGCAGGCGATTGCAAGAGCATTCCTTGAACGCATGGATTCCTTGAATGGAAAAACCAATGGAATCTACAGCTCGCTGGGGCAGCTAAATTGGTTCGGAACCTGGTTCAAAAACCGACCTTTGTGGGTGGCATGGTACAACGAATCACAGACGACCCCAACCGTTCTGGACATGGTGAGCAAGGCGGGCTGGACAGGGAAGTGCCTGATCTGGCAGTATACGTCAGATGGGGATATTGACGATGATGGCGTTCCAGATGGAATCACCATGGGGACACAGTCCAAATATCTGGACCTTAATGGCTGGCTGCGAACGGCTGCTGAGTACAATGCATTTTTCAACCACGCGGCAGAACCAATAGATGTGGAGCTGTACAAGGTTAATATCTTAATCAGTAACTTGTTGGTGCGCTCAGGTCCAGGAACTCTCTATCCCAGGCTGTGTCATGCCAACTTCCCCGGAGTGTATAGTATCTACGAAGAAAAGAACGGCTATGGGCGGATCAGTACAACCCAATCGGAGTGGATCAGCCTATCCACGGACTATGTTCAAAGAGTAGGCACAACGCCGCCAGTAGACCCGGTGTTGTACAAGGTGAAGATTCTCATTTACAACCTGGGTGTGCGGTCTGGGCCGGGAATTCTTTATCCCTGGCTTCGTCGGGCTGACTTCCCCGGGGAGTATAGTATTTATGAAGAGAAGAATGGCTATGGGCGGATCAGCCTAACGGAAAAAGAGTGGATCAGTCTATCAGCGAAATATGTGCAAAGAATAAGCGCAGGCAAGAGTCTGCGTGAAACAGAAATGCTTGAAAAACTTTGGGCTGCCCATCCTGAACTGCATTAGCGTGAGGTAACTACACAAGAAGAGTTAATTTTAATTATTTTTGATCATTTCGGCTTTCGAAACCTTGTTTATATTGTTCTACTAGCCTATTTCTGCTGGATTGATTGTAAATATTAGATAATAAATTATTCATAATCTATTCTTTATTAATCTTTTATGATTTTGATAATGGTAAAAACAATAACACAAATCTTTAACTTTGCTTATTAAGTAATTTCTTCTCAATGTTAAGAACATCAGGAAAAATTATTTGATTCCCCTGCCTAGTTAAGGCAAGTATTTGACTTGCATCTTGAATTAGTTTTTTTTCAAACTTCCCTTCAACTTTTACTGGTAGTTGAGCTACATGTTCTATATATTCTGAATTAATGTATTTTAGTGAAGTCGGGCACATATTTTGAATTAAGAAAGCTCGTTCTTGGCCTAAAACATATCCAAATGAAATTGTTACTCAGTATCCAAAAGCATTAACTTTTTTTTGATAGATCCCCTTATATTTTTTTACTTTTGAAGAAATTGGTATCATCCAGAATAATTGAGTTGATGCATCAGTGAACGAGAAAAAACAAGGGCGATCATGCATCTGGCCATTAATCATTTCTTTATTTTTCATTAAGTATTGGTCTGGAAAGTCAACAAAATATGAATCGTCTAAAAAGTAAAAATGTCCCGATTCCATATTCTTCTCCCACCTGTTAAAGTTGAAGGCTCTATTTCTAGAGCCTTCTTTACATTTGAGCTCGACCTTTTTTTAGTTGCATATCGAGTAGCAACTCACATTTGAACTTGACCTTTTTTTAGTTGCATATCAAGTAGCAACTTACATTTGTGAGGCAGTTACCTGTCCTCAATACAAAGTATACAACTATCTAAATAGAATGTCAACTTAGTTACTTGAATGTTACTTGAAAAATCATAAAGAAAAATGCATTTCATCCACACATCATGCTTAAAAGGTGGACCCGGTAGGATTCGAACCTACGACCAAGCGATTATGAGTCGCCTGCGCTAACCGCTGCGCCACGGGTCCTTGCTGCCGAAATTATATCATAGGCAGTATATTTTGTGATTCTCGGCTCTTGACAAAGGCAAGATTTTCAGAAGAAAGAAGCATATCTTTGTTGCCCGGTCATTAGTGGTGTATACATTCCTGTGCTGGGATCGCCACGGTCTGGGAAGAACACCCAGACCTCGCGATGACAGGCAGACTTTTGCGCGATGACAGTCGTTCCAGCCTCGCGATGACAGGCAAGCTTTTACGCGATGACAGTCTTTCTTGACTCTTGACTTTGCCCCGTGTATAATTCAACGATTGAATATTGGAGATCCATGACCCTTGATAACAGCGCGGAACGCGATTTAATCATCCTTGAACAGATCGAACAAGACCCGGATACGACTCAAGCCGCGTTGGCCTCTGGGCTGGAAGTGGCGGTCGGGACGGTGAACTGGCATCTGAAGCGGCTCATCGAAAAGGGCTATGTCAAGGTCAGCCGCGTGGAACGGCGCAAGCTCAAATATATCATCACCCCTGAAGGCATTGCTCTGCGAACACGCCTTGCTCTGGATTACATCCAAAACTCTTTCAATTTATACCGGCTGGTACGCGGGCGCGTCATCGATGCGGTCGCGGATCTGAAACAAGCCGGGTATCACAGCTCTCGAATCGAAGGCAACGGCGATGTGGCTGAAGTCTGCCGCTTGACCTGCCTTGAACAAGGGGTCGCGGTTGTCAATGAGGACGGCAGTGCTCCGCTTTTGCGCATCGTCGGATTAAAAGTATTCCTGGAATTGGAGGATCATTCATGAGCGAGTCTCAACAAGGTTTTTGGAAGCAGCGTCGAGTATGTGTCACCGGTGGAGCAGGCTTTCTCGGCTCCTTTATTGTTGAAAAGCTGCATGCCCGCGGTGCGGATGTGTTTGTCCCGACCATTGAGAAGTATGACCTGACCAAAATTGATTCGATCAGACAGATGTACGACGATTCCAGACCTGATCTGGTGATTCACCTGGCAGCGCAGGTCGGCGGCATCGGCGCCAACCGCGAACACCCGGCCGAGTTCTTCTATAATAATTTGATGATGGGCGTGCAATTGATCGACGAAGCCTACCGGCGCAAGATTGCTAAATTCCTGGCGCTGGGGACGATCTGCGCATATCCCAAGTTCACGCCTGTGCCGTTCAAAGAAGAAGATCTGTGGGGCGGATACCCCGAAGAGACCAACGCGCCTTACGGATTGGCGAAGAAGATGCTGCTGGTGCAGTCCCAGGCTTACCGCGATCAATATGGATACAATTCCATCTTCTTGATGCCGGTCAATTTATACGGCCCACGTGATAACTTCAACCCTGAGTCATCGCACGTGATCCCCGCCCTGATCCGCAAATGCCTCGAAGCCAAACAGGCAGGCAAAGAGTCAATCGAGGTCTGGGGAGACGGCTCCCCGACCCGTGAATTTTTGTACGTCGAAGACGCTGCCGAAGGCATTCTCCTGGCTGCCGAAAAATACAACAGCTCCGAACCGGTCAACCTGGGCTCGGGCATGGAAATCAGCATCAAAGACCTGATCACTCTCATCGCCAAGCTCACCGGTTTCAAGGGCGAGCTGGTTTGGGATACGAGCAAGCCAAATGGGCAGCCGCGCCGGCGCCTGGATGTGAGCCGGGCCGAACGAGAGTTCGGTTTCAAAGCGCAGGTCGATTTTGAAGAAGGGCTGCGCCGCACGATCGATTGGTATGTGCAGAAAACTGCCAAGGACTCCGCCGCAAAATGAATGAATTGGCCAAGCAACCTGATCTAACTGAAGAAGTGGTCTCCATTCATCCGATCAAGGGACTGGTTGGAATCAACCTCAAAGAAATCTGGCGCTACCGGGAATTGATCTATTTCCTCACCTGGCGTGATTTGAAAGTCCGCTACAAACAGTCGGTATTAGGCGTTTTGTGGGCAATTTTGCAGCCGCTTATGACGATGGTAGTGTTCTCGATCTTCTTCGGCGGGTTGGCGCATATCCCATCCGACGGTATCCCGTACCCCATCTTCTCTTATACAGCCCTGGTGCCCTGGACTTTCTTCGCAGGCGCGCTGAACGTATCGGCTCGTTCCATGTTGACGAGCGGAAATATGATCTCCAAGATTTATTTTCCGCGTATCATCGTGCCTTTTTCCTCCATAATTGCCAACCTGGTGGATTTCTTTATCGCGTTTGTGATCTTGATCGTGATGATGTTTGTTTACCACATTGTCCCCACTATCAATATGCTGTGGCTGCCGGTGTTCTTGCTAATGTCGATCATCACAGCGATGGCGGTCGGGCTGTGGTTCTCGGCTCTGGTGGTGATGTACCGCGATTTTGGTTACCTGCTGGGATTTATCGCTACTTTTTGGCAATATGTCTCCCCGGTCATCTACTCCGCCAGCCTGATCCCTGCCAAATGGCGGCTGCTCTTTTCGCTCAACCCAATGACGGGCGTGATCGAAGGCTTCCGCTGGGCGCTTTTAGGTACCGCGCTGGATGTGACCCCGTTGATGTTTATTCTCTCAGGAGCCATCAGCGTGATCCTGTTTGTCTCGGGAATGTTCTATTTCAAACGGATGGAACGCGTCTTCGCCGATATGCTCTAAGCGGCAGCGGAAAAAATCATGGATAAAAATAAAGTCGTTAGTGTAGAAAATATCGGAAAACAATATAAGATTTTCAGCGAGGTCAACCGCTATATGACCCTGCGGGATAAGATTGTCGAAACCATCAAGTCCCCATTCAAAATGATGCTCAATCCTACAGGCAGCGAGACCTTCTGGGCGTTGCGCAATATTTCTTTCGATGTCGACCGGGGCATGGTGCTAGGCATCATTGGCAAAAACGGCGCCGGCAAGTCCACCCTGCTCAAGATCCTTTCCCGGGTGGTTGAACCCACGGAAGGCCATGCGGAAATCCGCGGGCGGGTGGGAACTCTCCTCGAAGTAGGCACCGGTTTTCACCCTGAACTCACCGGGCGCGAGAACATTTATTTGAACGGTGCCATCCTGGGGATGAAACGCGCCGAAATCGACCGCAAATTTGATGAAATTGTGGCTTTTTCAGAGATCGAACAATTTCTGGATACACCGGTCAAGCGCTATTCCAGCGGCATGTACATGCGCCTGGCTTTTTCCGTCTCCGCGCACCTCGAACCGGAAATCCTGATCGTCGATGAAGTGCTGGCGGTGGGGGATGCCGAATTCCAGAAAAAATGCCTCGGAAAAATGAGTGATGTCGCCAGCGGCGGCCGGACGGTGCTGTTCGTGTCGCACAATATGTCGGCGGTGCTGCGCTTGACGAACGAGTGCATCATTCTCGAACATGGCAAAATGGTTCAACGGGCTCGCAGCCAGGAAGCAGTCGATTACTACCTCTCGCACGATTACGAACAGGGCGGAGAACGGCGCTGGAATTCTGAGGAAATTGCCTCGGCGACCAAACCGTTCCGGCCGATTTTACTGCGGGTGCTCAACCAGCAGAAAGTGGTCACCGATTCACTGCGTTCCACTGAACCCATCACGGTTGAATTTGAATACGAATTGGAAGCCCCCATCACAGGAATGCGTATCGGCATCTATCTGGCAACAACCCGCGGCGAATTTGTGTTCACGTCTTTCGATACGGATGATACCGAGCGGTTTAACGAACACTCGGAACGCAAATCCGGGCACTATATCAGCCGCTGTACGCTGCCATCCGATCTGCTGAACGAAGGCCGCTACGTTCTGGGGGTCAACGCCAGTGTATTCAAAGTGAACAGCTATTTCAGCGACCAAAATGCTGTGATCATCAACGTGAATACCAGTGGCGCGCCGGGGATGCAGTGGGCAGAACCGCGTCAGGGCGTCATCCGTCCGCGTTTTGAATGGGAAATTATCCGTAAATAGACGGGTATTACGAAATAATTCAAAAAACAGCTCCAGAAATTAGGGCTGTTTTGCTTACTCATGATGCGGCGTAAATTAACCAGTGAGCTGATTGATCGATGAGCTGAAACTGGGGGGGTAACGTGAGCGTGAGGTCAGGGCTCACCAAAATAAGAGCGATGAAGGGAGAGATCATCATGCGCCTGATGGTTCGATTCGAGGTGGGGGATTCTCCCAAAGTATATAATCCGAAGAAGTTCCGGCGAAATGCAAATTCGATTCTTGACCGATTCAAGCGAAGGCTTTATAATTCAACGATTGAATTATAAGAATTCACAATTCACTTTGAAGAACAAATCAGCAAAAGAAAGTGATTCATGGCACAGTCGCGGAAAGAAGCCTTAAAAATTTTCCTGGGAAAAATCCCATTAACCGCAGAATTATATTGGCTGGTTCGACAAAACGGAAAACCAATTTCCACCCGGTTTTCTTTGCAAAAACTGCATCAATCTTTGCCAGAGATGGTAAATCAATTAGGTGCTGTAAAGATTTCCAACGACAAGCCCAAAAAGATATTCGTGTTTGCCAGCCTCCATTATTGGATCGAACAGGCGGCTTTAACTTCTTTGGGGCTGGCGGGTTATGGGAATAAAGTCACGCTTGGGTATTACCCATATGCGGATTGGTTCACCGATCAGACCAGTTTTGATCTGCGCCGCCAAAACCTGTATGCGCAAAAAGTGCTTGGACTCACCGAGCCATTTGTAAAACCGATTTCTTTTCTGACCTATCGCGCGCCTTACATTCCTTTACCGGATGCGCTGCTCAAAGCTGTTGATGAGGTGACCTTATTCGACACCCAGTACACGCTGCAAATCGAAGATATCGACAAGGAATGGCCGACGTACAAGTTCCGCTACAAACGCAATTTCGAGGCGGCCCGCTCGATCTATGATTGGCTGCGTACCAACAAACCGGACGTGGTCGTGGTCCCCAACGGGACTCTGCAAGAATTTGGGATCGTCTACCGGGTAGCACGCTATCTCAAGATTCCGACAGTTACTTATGAATTCAGCGACCAGCGGGAATCTTGCTGGCTGGGGTTAAACCAGGAAATCATGCGCCAGGATACGAGTTTGATGTGGGAAGTGGAACAAAATTCGACCTTCACTTCTGAGCAGCAAAAACGGATTCAGATGCTTTTTGAATCGCGGCGTAAAGCCAAAGTAAGTGAAAACTTTACCCGAACCTGGCAAAATTTACCGGCACAGGGGTCCCAAAGTGTAAAGGAAGCGTTGAAGCTGGATGAACGACCGATTGTTTTACTGGCAACCAACGTTCTGGGCGACAGCCTGACGCTGGGCAGACAGGTTTTCTCAAAGACAATGGCCGATTGGGTAAGCCGGACGATCCTCTATTTTATTGGCCGGCCGGATATTCAACTGGTGATCCGCATTCATCCAGGTGAAATCATGACCCGTGAATACTCGATGGTCGATGTCGTCAGACAGACATTGCCTGAACTGCCTGAATATATTCACGTCATCCATCCCGAAGAAAAGGTCAACACCTACGACCTGATCGATATCAGCGATCTGGGCCTGGTTTATACAACGACGGTCGGCCTGGAAATGGCTCTCAAAGGAATTCCGGTCATCGTCGCCGGGAATACCCATTATCGGGGTCGTGGGTTCACTTACGATCCGGATTCATGGGTCGACTTCTTTAAAATCTTGGCTAGCGTGCTCAACGATCCAAAATCGCACCGCTTACCCAAAGAAAAAATTGATATGGCCTGGAAATATGCCTATCACTTCTTCTTTACTTTCCCACGGCCTTTCCCCTGGCACTTCAAAGCGTGGCAGGATTACGAAAACCATACGATTCAAAAGGTTTTCAGCGCGGAAGGAAGAAAGAAATACGGCGATACGTTCCGACAATTAGCCGGTGAACCAATCGATTGGAGCAAAACCAATCACAACGGAATTCATTCATGAACCATGCACCTGATGAGAATTCTCTCAAACATGAGGTCAGTCATTTCTATAATCAAATCGGCTGGCAGATGCAGGATGATGGTTTTTATCAAAATGCCCGCTACGAAGATTTACGGTCTGTTTCAAGAGAGTACATTCACCGCTGCCATATGCGGGTAAACCGCTACCTTAAGCCGCGCGGAGAATTTTTACTCGACGCTGGCTCCGGCCCGGTACAATACCCTGAATATTTGACGTATTCTAAAAATTATCACTATCGGGTTTGCCTGGACATATCTATAAAAGCACTCGAAGAAGCCCGGCACCGGCTTGAAGATAAAGGGCTGTATGTCGTGGCTGATGTAGCGAACCTGCCTTTTAAATCTGACAGTATCGACGGCCTGGTCTCTCTGCATACTCTCCATCACATCCCGCCTGAACAGCACTTACAGGCTTATGAAGGATTCGTACGGGTTTTAAAACCGGGTACGAACGGAGTGGTCATCAATGCCTGGACGTCACCCGAATTAATGAAACGCTGGTCCTGGGCGGTTCGCCTGATGGATCGAGTGAATGGGCTGGTACGGAAGTTTGGCGGCAGAAAAGAAGTAGAGATGAAACCGCTGGGCGAAAAGAAGTCAGAACGACCCCAACCGACCGGAACCTACACGCAGCACATCACACCGGCCTGGCTCAAGGGGCAGTTGGATGGAAAAATAAATTATGAGATTTTCGTCTGGCGCAGCGTTAGTGTACGATTCTTACGCGCTGTGATTCAGCCCTGGCTGGGGGGACGCCTGTGGCTGCGAATACTGTATCATAATGAAGAGAGAAATCCGCGCTATTTTGGCGAAAATGGCCAGTACCCGCTAATTGTGATTCATAAATAGGTTTAACTTAGTTCCGGAAATTGAATGAAGGTGAAACTATGGAATGGACGAATAAAGTTGTACTGGTAACCGGTGGAACGGGTTCTTTTGGCAAGAAATTTATTCGGGTGATGCTGAATGAATATCACCCGGCGAAGATCATTGTTTTTAGCCGCGATGAATTGAAACAGCACGAAATGCGCGTAGCCGGTTACGATGATCCGACGCTGCGCTACTTCATCGGTGACATTCGGGATGAGAAACGGCTACTGCGTGCTTTCGACGGCGTGGATATCGTCATCCATGCAGCGGCGCTCAAGCAGGTTCCTGCCTGTGAATACAACCCAATGGAAGCGATCAAGACCAACATTTTGGGCAGCAGCAACGTCCTGGATGCCGCTATCGACGTGGGCGTCAAGCGGGTAGTGGCGCTCAGCACGGATAAAGCGGTTAATCCTGTGAACCTGTACGGCGCCACCAAACTGGCAGCCGAAAAATTGATCATCCAGTCTAATTCATATGCTGCCGGGAAAGACGCCCGTTTTTCCTGCGTCCGTTATGGAAACGTGGTGGGCAGCCGCGGTAGTGTAGTGCCCGTATTCCTCAAGCAGCGCGAGAGCGGGCGGGTAACCGTGACTGACGACCGCATGACCCGTTTCTGGATCAGCCTGGAGCAAGGCGTGCGCTTTGTGATCCGCGCTGCTGAAAACATGCACGGCGGTGAAGTATTTGTACCGAAGATTCCTTCCATGACCGTTATCGACCTGGCCAGAGCCATTGCTCCCAAAGCAAAGATCGATATTGTGGGGATTCGTCCCGGCGAGAAGCTGCACGAAGTGTTGATCTCGGATGACGAAGCCCGTCAAACGGTCGAATTATCCGACATGTACGTCGTGCAGCCTGCTGAATCATTATGGTTTGGCCGCGACTGGGAAAGCAAAGGCAAGATGCTTCCCGAAGGCTTCCGTTTCGCCAGCAACACAAATGACCAATGGTTGAACGTCGATCAAATCAGTCAGATCATCGCCCCGATAGAGGCGGATTATCTGGCAGGAAAGTTGGGATGACAAAGCTCCTGGTTACCGGTGCAAGCGGATTATTGGGATTAAACCTGGCTCTGGCCGTGGATGGAAAAGACCACCAGGTATTTGGCGTCGCCAATACCATCCCCATGCGCTGGGTGGGCTTCAAGAGTGTTCAAGCAGAATTAACCGAACCCGGAGTTATCGAACACTTATTGGACGAAATTGCACCTGAGGTAATCATCCATTGCGCAGCGATTGCCAATGTGGATGACTGTGAATCCAAACCTGAGCTGGCCGAGGAAGTCAATGCGCGGCTGCCGGGAAAAATCGCAGCAGAAGCTGCTTTACGTCATATTAAAATGGTGCAGATTTCCACTGACGCGGTTTATGACGGCCAAAAAGGGAATTACCTTGAAAGCGAAACTCCTCACCCATTGAGTGTGTATGCGCGCACCAAACTAACGGGAGAAAACGCGGTTTTGGCAGCGAACCCCGCAGCATTAGTGGCACGGGTGAATTTTTATGGCTGGAGTGTCAGCGGAGCACGCAGTCTGGCGGAATGGTTTGTTAATGCGCTCACTGCCGGTCAAACCATAAAAGGGTTCACGGACGTCACCTTTTGCCCAATGATGGTTTTGGATCTGGTCGATACGTTGATGGAAGCGATTGACCTGAACCTTAGCGGGCTGTATCATATGGTGGGAGCGCAGCAAATGTCAAAATACGATTTTGGCTGTGCCATTGCCAGGAGATTTAACTTTAACCCGGAGTTAATCCAACCTGCCTCTGTCGAAGATGGGGGTTTGAAGGCTGCCCGCTCCCCCGATCTCACCTTAAACACGGAAAAGTTAACCCGCGCGCTGCGGCACGAACTCCCCCCTTTTGAAGCAGGACTGCAAAAATTCCATGATCAATACCAGGGTGGATTTCCGCAGTTCTTAAAATCCTTATCCTAATCGATCCATTCTTTTGAATTCTCAAGATTCAACAGGAGCGAAAAATGGAATTGAAAATCGGAAGCCATACTGTTGGAATGAAATTTCCGACCTATTTCATAGCTGATATCTCGGCCAACCATGACGGCAGCCTGGATCGTGCCAAAATGCTGATCCGCATGGCCAAAGAAGCCGGCGCGGATGCGGCAAAGTTCCAGAACTTTAGAGCCCCCAAAATAGTCTCGGATTATGGGTTCAAGCACATGAACAGCCAGGTATCGCATCAAGCGAACTGGAAGAAATCTGTGTTCGAGGTGTATGCCGATGCGTCCATCCCGTTTGATTGGACACCTCTCTTAAAAGAAGAATGCGACAAGGTTGGCATCGACTATTTTTCTTCCCCTTACGATTTTGAAGCTGTCGATACTCTCGACCCGTTTGTGCCTGCCCATAAAATCGGTTCAGGCGACGTGGATTGGCTGGAAATGTTGGAATATATCGCCCGCAAAGGCAAACCGGTCATCCTGGCTACCGGAGCCGCCAGCATTGGTGAAGTCCAACGTGCAGTGCATACAATCTTAGCGATCAATCCGCAGTTGGCTGTCTTGCAATGCAACACAAACTACACTGCCAGCGCAGTGAACTACGATCACATCAACTTGCGCGTGCTTGAAACTTATCAACTGATGTTCCCGGGTGTGGTCGTTGGTCTGTCTGACCACACCCACGGACATGCGACCGTACTCGGGGCAGTGGCTTTGGGTGCACGATTGGTCGAAAAGCACTTCACCGACGACAATACCCGGGTGGGACCGGATCATCCCTTCTCGATGACACCGGCGACCTGGCGGGATATGGTGGAGCGCACCCGTGAACTGGAGCGGGCACTTGGTTCTGCGGATAAAGTGATTGCAGAAAACGAAAAAGACACTTCGGTTGTGCAGCGCCGCTGCCTGCGCACGGCTCGAGATATTCGTGCCGGTGAAGTTTTGACGCGTGAAAGCATTGAAGTCCTGCGTCCAGCCACACCTGGAGCCATCAAACCCAGTGAACTGGCTCAGGTCATTGGCACACGCGCCATCAAAGACCTCCCGGCCGGGAAAGAAATCCGCTGGACGGATCTGGGTGAATAACCTCTGCCTGCACGGGCGGATCTGAGCCTGCCATGAAGATACTCTATTTCACCAATGGTCAATCCCCTCACGATTTACGCTTTATGAATTCACTGGCTAAAACCAACCACCAGATTGCCGTACTTTGTCTGGAAGGAGCGGAGCGATTTAGCTGGCCAGAGGGAGTCCGCGTCGTCAGTTGGCCGGGGAGCCTGAATAAGGGAACCCCAACATCTCCTCTGCGGCTGGCCAGGTATCTCAGGCAGATCGCAGCAGAGTTTCAACCAGATGTCATTCATGCGGGTCCGATTCAGCGCGTGGCGTTTATCGCGGCTCTGGCGCAAGTCCGGCCGTTGTTGAGCATGTCCTGGGGATCCGATCTGCTGCTTGAGGCGGATCAAAATCCGGGTTGGCGCTGGCGGACACGGTTTACTTTAAAAAGAAGCGCCATGCTGGCAGCCGATTGCCAGACGGTAGTAAAAAAAGCGGCTCAATTTGGATTTCACGGAGCGGTTTGTGTTTTCCCGTGGGGAGTAGACCTTGACCACTTTACTCCTACCGGAATGGGTAATCTACGAAAAAAGCTGGGGTGGGAAAATCAAACCGTGCTTTTGTGCTGCCGGGCGTGGGAACCCCTTTACGGCGCGGATCTTCTAGCCCGAGCCTTTGTCCGTGCCAGCCAGGCAAACCCGCAGCTGCGGCTGCTGCTGTTTGGAAAAGGCTCGCAAGAAGCTCGCATCAGGGGAATCCTCAAGGACGCCGAGGCGACAGGCAAAGTGTACTTTGGCGGTTTTGCCGGTTTGGCGCAGCTCCCTGATATCTACCGCAGCAGTGATGTTTATCTTAGCGCATCGCACAGCGACGGTTCGTCCGTCTCTCTGATGGAAGCGCTGGCCTGTGGAATCCCCGCAGTAGTCTCCGATATTCCATCAAACCGGGAATGGATTGAACCCAATAAGCAGGGCTGGTTATTCCCCGATGGAAATGTCCAGGCGCTCACGGCACTGATGCTCAATTTACCCGCAGCCGAAGGATTGGAACCGATGTCTATACAGGCACGCCGGCTCGCCGAAGAAAGAGCAGACTGGAAGAAGAATTTTGCGATATTATTAGATGCTTATCAGATGCTGGCCAAGCCGCATCACTCTTCAAAGCAGTGAACGGAATATTCAGAAATAAAGAGAATCTGTTTAAAAACCATGAAAACTGTAGCTATTATTCAAGCCAGGATGAGTTCGAGCCGTTTACCCGGTAAAGTGTTAAAAGAAGCCGGTGGACTGCCTTTATTGCAGCGTATGGTCGAACGTGTGCGCCGGGCGCAAAAAGTGGATGAAACCCTGGTTGCAACTACGATCGATCCCTCGGATGATACGATTGCTGAGTTTTGCGCCGCACATCAAATCCTCTATTTTCGCGGCGATTTGATGGATGTACTGGACCGATATTACCAGGCTGCGCGCTCGACCAAGGCTGATCTTATCGTCCGGCTTACCGGTGATTGTCCTTTTATTGATCCGGTGCTCATTGATGAAACCATCGCTGCGCTGCAGCGCGCAGGAGCGGATTTTAGCTGCAACCGTTTACCGCCTCCGCTCACCCGAACCTATCCGATTGGTCTGGATGTGGAAGTGTGCACTTTCGCCGCACTTGAAAATGTCTGGAAGAACGCCAAAGAGAAACACGAACGCGAACACGTTATGCCGTACCTGTATGAAATTCCGGGGCGGTTCAAAGTGGTCAAAGTGGATTACACGCAGGACTACGGTTCTTACCGCTGGACGGTGGATACACCGGAAGATCTTGAATTTGTCCGCGCGATCTATGCGGCGTTGGATAACCGCAACGATTTTTCCTGGCTGGAAGTTCTGCGCCTGGTTCAGTCTCATCCAGAGTTAGCGGAAATCAACGCCAATATTCAGCATAAGTCCATGTTCGATGTGGATAAACGCCATGCCTAGGAAATAACAATGAAGATGAGCTTGAAAGATCGCTTAAAACGTTTTCAAATCCCGCTCAATTTCTGGACGGTTGGGGGGATTTCTTTGGTACTGGTTCTGGTGAGCTACGCCATCCTTTCGCCGAATCTCCGCTATTACCTGGACGATTGGCCGCAGCTGTACTCGATGAAGGTATGGGGTCTGGCCGGTATCAAGCAGTATTTCCTCTATGACGGGCGGCCTTTTGGTTACTGGCCCGATTATCTGGAATATCTGCTCTTTGGCACCAACCCGCTGCTCTGGCATTTGACCTTATATCTGATCCGCTGGCTTACCACAATGTTCATGTGGGCGACGTTTGTGCAGATTTGGCCCAAGCATAAAGTAGAAATCTCCTGGGCAACCCTGCTATTCGCCATCTACCCGGTTTTCATGCAGATGTCGATCAGCGTCACCTTCACTGCCCATTATGTGTGCTATCTCTTTTTCTTTATCTCGACTTATTTAATGGTACTGGCTTTACGCAAACGGAAATATTTTTGGCCGTTGATGATTCTGGCTGTGCTTTTCGATATCGCCAACCTGTTTACTTATGAATACTTCGTGGGTGTGGAATTCCTGCGCCCGTTCATGATTTGGTTTGTGCTGCGCGAGGAGAGAGAACCCAAGCTCAGTTTTTGGAAGGTCCTGGCCCATTGGATTCCATACCTGGCCACGAGCGCAGTTTTCATCATTTACCGCATTTTCTTAATTCAACTCCCCAAAGCGAGCAACTCTCCGAGCGTGCTCGGCCAACTATTCCATCAACCGGTAGCGACGATTATCCTGTTGATTCAAGATGCTTTGAAAGACACGATTCAAGTGATCTTGGAAATTTGGCATACCGCTTTTAATCCCGACTTGATCGATTTCACTTCACCGGCTTTGAACATCGCCTGGGGGATTGTGATCATCGCCGGGCTTATCTTCCTTCTCTTCGCAATATTTAGCCGAAGACATGGTGAAATTTCTGCAGAAGCAGATCGAACCTTTACTCGGCAGGCATTAGGATTAGGGTTGTTAGGCGTCATTTTGGGTTGCGCGCCGGGTTGGTCGATTGGCCGGACTGTGAGCGCGGATTTTGGCCTGTGGAATGATCGTTTCGCCCTCGGAGCCATGTTCGCCGCAGCTCTTTTCATCATCGCTTTCTTTTTCTGGGTGCTTGGCACTCATTACTGGCGCAAAGTAATCATTGTGACGATTCTGGTGGCGCTGGCGGCGGGTCAAAACTTTAGAGTGACCAACGATTTCCGCTGGTCGAGCACGTATCAAAATCGCTTCGCTTATCAACTTTCGTGGAGAGCGCCATCGATTCAATCGCCAACCGCAATTTTTGCGGATAACGAGATGTTTACCAAGATGGGTGTTTACCCTACTTCATTCATGCTCAATTTACTGTATCCAAACCAGCAAGAATTTCCAGCCTTGAATTATTGGTTCTTTACGCTGAACAAATATTTCCCGGATAATGCCGGGGATTTGGCGAATAACATCGACGTGAACCAGGCGCATTGGTACACCGGTTTCGATACGACCTCCCAGAACAGCCTGGTGATTAGCTGGCATCCTGAAAGCAACCAGTGCCTTTGGGTGCTGACTGAAAATGACCTCTACAATCCACAAATTACCGACCTGACCAAAAAAACGTTAGGAGCGACCAATCTGAAGCGGATTTCCACAAATTCAACACCGGGTTATCCCGATGCCAGTCTTTTTGGCAAAGAAAATAAAAATCAGTGGTGCTATTATTTTGAAAAAGGCGACCTTGACCGCCAACAGGGCAACTGGGCGGATGCAGTTTCACTGTACGACAAAGCGACAGGCAAAGGCTTCACTACTGACTTCGGTGTAGAGTTAATGCCTTTTATCGAAGCTTATGCTCATCAGGGGGACGGGCAGAAAGCGCTGGAATTGACGAAAGAAGCCGCTGTGAAAGGCAGTCAGATGCGTGAATACATTTGCGATAACTGGATTCGCATTGCTGCCGATCTCAAAGACAACGCTTCCATTCAAAGTGTTTATAAGTCGATTTATACCGACTATTCATGTGCAGTGATTGGCCAATGAGAGAGATACTCACTTTATTCACCTCGCCTAAACCCTTCACCAATCCGCATATCGCGTTGATTCAGCGCAATGCCATTCGCTCATGGGTGGAACTAGGCCAGGATGTTCAAGTCATCCTAATGGGAGATGAGGCGGGTGTGGCAGAGGCCGCCAGTGAGTTTGGCGTGCTGCATTTCCCGGAAGTGAAACGTAATCCTGAGGGCACGCCGCTGCTCAGTTCACTCTTTTCAAAAGCCAGAGAAGCCAACGCCAGCAGTATCCTGGCTTTTGCCAACGCGGATATTCTCTTTTTCGATGATTTCTTGATCAGCGCCAAGCAAATTCATGCCCTGGCGCGGGAATATCTGGTGGTTGGCCAGCGGTGGGATTTGCAGGTGAACACTCCGCTCGATTTCTCGCCGAACTGGCAAGAACGAGTATTGGCTCAGTGTGACCAGACCGGAAAGCTGCACAAGCCTACTGGCAGCGATTATTTTATCTATCCACGCCGCTGCTTCCCCACCATTCCAGATTTTGCCATTGGCAGGGGAGGCTGGGATAATTGGATGCTATACCAGGCGCGTTCGCAGGGGTGGAAGCTGATCGATGCCACCTCCTCCATCCGCGTTATTCATCAAGATCACGATTACGCTCATTTACCCGGCGGTCTGCCGCATTATCATTTGCCGGAAACGAATGAAAATGTGCGTCTGGCTGGCGGGAAAAGGCATATTTTTCTGCTGCAGGATGTAAACTGGCGCTTTGCCAACCAGAAACTGGTACGCCCCGCGTTCACCTGGAAACGGTTCTGGCGCGAGGTGGAGATTTTTCCCCTGGTCAAACTGCATTCAGAAATACTGGGTGAGATATTCTTTGCGTTATTTCATCCACGCCAAGCCTATAATGAGTTTAGAAAACGAAACAAAGAAAGAAATCAATAGAGGTCTCTATGCGCTCAGGTCAAAACCCGGCAAAAGCAATCAAGGAAGTGGCAAAACCGCAGCGGATCACCGTAGCTGTGTTAAACTACATTCCCTTCGTCAGCGGTTATTTCAGCAATATGCCTGAAGTTTTGCAGACCTGCCTGGGCAGCCTGTGGGCTAACACGGATATACCCTATGATCTGATGGTTTTAGATAACGGCAGCTGTGCTGAAGTAAAAGAGTACTTGAAAAAACAGGTTGAGGAAGGACGCATTCAATATCTGATTTTGTCCGAAAAGAACCTGGGCAAGGGCGGTGCCTGGAATATCATTCTCAATGCGGCACCGGGTGAAATCATCGCCTATTCCGATAACGATTGCTATTTTTTTCCAGGCTGGCTTTCCAAATCAATGCAGCTCCTCGAGACTTTCCCGAATGTAGGGATGGTCACTTCGCGCCCGTTCTGGGGTAGAAAAGAGCACAATACGGCCACTTTCGAGTGGGTGGAAAAAACTCCGGAGGCAGAGTTAAGCAGCGGCAAGTTCATCGATTGGGAGACATTCAGATCGTTCACCATGAGCCTGGGTGTAGATGAAGAGACCACGCGAAAATCGTTTGACGACAATATCGATTATCGTATTCAGTACAAAGGGCTCACGGCGCAAATTGGTGCCAGCCATTATCAATTTGTCGGGTACAAAAAAATTCTGGAGAAATTTCTGCCTTTTGAGATGGACCGTCCGATGGGGCAGGTTCGCCAACTGGACATCCGCATGAACGAGGCAGGTTATCTGCGGTTGATGACGGCGGAACCTTTGATGCAAAATATGAGCAATCAGATTCCGCCAGAATTGCAAAAAGAGGCGAAAAACTTACCAAAAAACAGCAAACATGCGAAGTGGTGGGAATTCCCTCTGATAAAAAAACCGCTGATGAAATTCTACGACCTGATTTTTCGCCTATACTACTATGATTCTTTTCGCTAAAAAATTCAGAGAATATTGAGTAATTACGCATGAATGATGAATTAATTTCTTTACTTGTTTGCCCGCGCTGCCAGGGACATTTTGAGCTAATCGGAAATAACGAATTGTGCTGCCAGAAGTGTGGGTATAAAGTTGAACTTCAGGATGGGAAGCCTCTCTTTACAAGTGTCCCGGCGACCATCGAGCCCTGGGAAAAAGTCGAGCGCGGGCCTGACAAGGGTACCGCCTGGCGGCGTTCCAACTGGAAATTCTTGAATCAGGAAGTGCAGGCATTGGGTAAGGACGCTCTCATTTTGGATGTAGGCGCCGGGCACGGCGATTTTGCCGATATATTTGCAGGGCTGCACTATTTTTCACTGGATATTGTTCCCTACCCCGAGGTCGATCTCGTCTGCGATCTGGGTCAAACCATTCCATTTAAAGAAGACACATTCGAGGCGGTCGTTCTGATGAATGTGCTGGAACACGTGTATGAGAATCGGAAACTCGTACAAAATTGTGCGAAGCTGTTGAAATCGGGCGGCAAATTGATTTTGACCGTTCCTTTTCTTCTGAAAGTTCATCAGGCGCCTTTTGATTTTTCGCGCTACACCCCATACTATCTGGACGCTCTGGCGCGGGATGCAGGGTTGAAGGTTGTTACCCTGAACGGGTATTACGACACCCTGTATTTGCTGAATGAGAGCCTGGGAAATCTCTGGCTTTACTCAATTCAATCCGGTTCAGGGCTGAAAAAATTTACAGCCAAAGGGCTGGTTTTCATCATTCAGCATCTCATCAACTGGCTGGGGAAATTGAGCGATAAAGGGGCTATCCGCCCGGTGGCTGGTGAAAAGAACCCGGCTCCGGTGGGGTATTTAGTGGTATTGGAGAAGAAAGCCTAGATGGAAAAACAAAAGACGATCTTTATCAGCGCCGATCATGGGCTGGCTATTATCTACTTTTTGCAAAGCGATGTGGTCAAGACGCTGCTGGCAGCCGGAATCCGGGTGATTTTACTCACCGATGACGGGCTGATCGAGCAAATTCAACAGCGCTTTGGACAGCCGGGAATGATCGTGGAAGGGCTGCGTTATAAAACCTGCGCACAATATGCGGCTAAAGTTAGCCCAGGCTTGCAATACTGGTCGAACTTTTTGCGCGGAGTGGGTACTTCAAACCACATCAACACTGAAGCAATGGACTGCCATATCCAACAGGTATATGCTGAAGTGAAGGGCAAACAACGCCTTGTACTGCCCATTGTCAGGGCAGCGATCTGGCGGTTGAGAAACTCTCGCAGCGCGCGGCAGCACCTGGTGCGCTGGCAAATGCGTTTTACTCCCGGAATTTATGCTGATCTATTCGAAAAATACCAACCAGACCTGGTGGTTTCTTCCACCTACGGCTGGCGTAATGACCGTTATCTGCTGCGTGAAGCGGCGAAAAGAAAAGTGAAAGTAGGCGCTGTGATCGTAGGTTGGGATAACCCCAGCAGTTACGGCCTCCCGGCAGCTCCGCTGGATTTCGTTACCTGTTGGTCTGAAATTCAGAAAAAGGAACTGGTCGATGGTTCGGATTGGGACCCTGCCAAAGTGGCTATTGGCGGTATTCCTTCTTATGATGGTTATTTCCGGAAAGAGTGGTTGATCCCGAAAGAGGAGTATTACCAGATGCACGGACTGGATCCGCAGCGTAAACTGATCAGCTATGCCAGCAGTTTTGTGTCTTTTTCGCCAAATTATCAAAATGTCGAAGCACTGGCGAATCTGGTTGCCAATGATCGTCTGGACGAACCCTGCCAGTTGTTGATCCGCCTGCACCCCAATCATTTTCTGGATGAGCCTTTATATGCTGGGGAACGGGAGCGAATCCGTGTTCTGGCGGCCGGGCTGCCCCACGTGCATGTGGTGGAACCAGTGGCGTTGGGCGGCGATCTGGGATATTACTCCGGAGAAGATATGCCGGAGAAAACCTCGATGATGGCCCATTCGGATGTTTTTACGACGGTTTATTCAACAATGTGCGTCGAGACTGCTATTCAAGATCGTCCCATCGTCAGCGTGTGTTTCGATGCTCCCGGAGGTTGGAACAAACCGGGCAAATTCTCGCTGGCGCTTTCAAAGATTGGCGAATGGCCGACTCACCAACGTTTTCGCAAAGCCGGCGCCGGGCGGGTGGCTCTGGATGAAGCTAGCCTAAAAACTCATTTGAATGCTTACTTGAAAGATCCCGAGCTGGATGCAGCGGAACGCCATCAGTTTATCGCGGATGAAGTGACCTTTACTGACGGCAGTGCCGGAAGAAGAACAGGCGAGTGGTTGGCCAGTCTGATCTAGCGGACTAAAGCAAAGAGCCTTCCTGAAGGAAACGTGGATCAAGAGACGTGAGGTGCAGGTTTGAAGTTTTTGATTGCCGGTTTTGGTTCGATAGGCAGACGACATCTGAATAATCTGCGCGCTTTAGGCGAGCAGGATATTTTGCTTTACCGCACTCACCATTCCACGCTGCCTGAAGACGAGTTGAAGGAAATCCCGGTGGAGACTGATCTTGATGCGGCGCTGGCACAGCAACCCGACGCGGTCATCCTGGCTAACCCCACCGCTTTACACCTGGGGGTAGCGATTCCGGCAGCCGAAGCGGGCTGTGCTTTGTTCATTGAAAAACCCATTTCGAATAATTTTGAGCACATGACTGAATTTCAGCAGCTCGTGCAAAAAAACAACATCAAAGTTCTGGTCGGATTCCAATTTCGCTTTCACCCGACACTCAGAATAATTGCCGGATGGCTGGCTGACGGAGAAATAGGCACACCGATTTCAGTTCAGGCGCACTGGGGAGAATACCTGCCCGGCTGGCATCCGTGGGAAGATTATCGGAAAAGTTACAGCGCCAGACCGGATTTAGGCGGCGGTGCGGTCAACACCCTCACCCATCCGCTCGACTATTTGCGCTGGCTGCTGGGCGACGTTGATGAACTAGCAGCGTTAACAGGGAATCACAGTGACCTGGAGCTGAAGGTTGAAGACACCGCTGAGATTTTGCTGCACTTCCGCTCCGGTACACTAGGTACGGTGCATCTGGATTTCGTGCAGCGCCCTCCGCGCCATGCGCTGGAGATCATCGGAAATTGCGGTACAATCGTTTGGGAAAACAGTACCGGTCTGGCACGTTTGTATCGGAGCAGCGATGAGCAGTGGCAGGAAGTATTCCCGCCCGCAGGTTTCGAACGGAATCGTTTATTCCTGGACGAAATGGCACATTTCATTCAGGTGGTGAAGAATAACGAAGCTCCTTGCTGCACATTGCAAGATGGCATAGCGGCCTTAACTATGACCGAAGCAATTTATCAATCCGCGTTTAAGCGCAGGTTTATCCGTTTATAGGTAAAAGTGAATTTCATGGCAACAATATTCGAAAAATTTTCATTAAAAGGGAAAACGGCCATCGTTACAGGTGGGCCGGGATTGTTAGGCGCGGAATTTTGCCGGACCCTGGCAGAAGGCGGAGCCAGCGTCGTGGTGGCAGATATCAATGAAGCGGCTGCCGAGGGTGTGGCAGGGGGATTACGAGAGCATGGCTATCAGGCCATTTCCGTAGCCGTGGATATTACCCAGCCTGAACAGGTTAAATTGCTGGTTTCCAGGTCTCTCAGAGAATTTGGAAGTGTGGATGTTCTGGTCAACAGCGCAGCCATTGATCCGAAATTCGACCCAACCCATGCAGGTGCTGATAACGGGGCTTTTGAAAATTACCCTTTGGTGTTGTGGCAGCAGGCGATCAACGTCAACCTCACCGGTGCTTTTTTATGCATCCAGGCGGTGGTTGAACCGATGCTGAAGCAGAGCAGCGGCTCGATCATTAATCTGAGTTCGATGTATGGTCTGGTTGGACCTGATCAACGGATTTATGAAAAACCCGGATCACCGGCCCGATTCAAACCGGTCTATTATCCAGTCACCAAAGCTGGAATTCTGGGGTTAACCCGTTACGTGGCTACCTATTATGCGAGCAAGGGTATCCGTGCTAATGCACTCACCCCGGGTGGGATTTTTAATGACAACGACGAAGACTTTTTGCAAAACTACTCAGTACGAGCAGTGATGGGACGGATGGCGCGCAAGGATGAAATGAACGGCGCTTTGCTCTTCCTGGCTTCCGACGCGTCTTCTTATATGACCGGAGCGAATCTCGTGGTAGATGGAGGCTGGACAGCATGGTGAAAAAGCCCGAAGTATTAGCAGTGATCCCGGCCAGGGGCGGCTCCAAAGGGATTCCGCGCAAGAATATCCGAGATTTCGCCGGATACCCGCTGATTTCGTACAGCATTGCGGCGGGGTTACAGTCCCATTATGTTGCCCGCACCATCGTTTCCACTGACGATGAAGAAATTGCCGCCGTGGCGCGCAAATTCGGCGCCGAAACTCCGTTTTTGCGCCCGGTTGAATTCTCACAGGATAAGACAGTGGATTTACCGGTTTTCAAACATGCCCTCGAATGGCTGGCTCAGAACGAGAATTACCACCCTGATGTAATGGTACAATTGCGTCCCACTTCACCGGTGCGCCCCAGAAATTGTGTTGACGATGCGGTGCGGCTGCTGCTGGACCATCCAGAGGCGGATTCCGTCCGTGGTGTTGTCGAGGCCGGGCAAAACCCATATAAAATGTGGCTGATCGAAAAAAGCTCAGGCCAGATTCGGCCCTTGCTTGGAGTTGAGGGTGTACCCGAGGCATATAATGCACCGCGGCAGGTGCTCCCGGACGTGTACTGGCAAACCGGGCATATCGATGCCATCCGACCGCGCGCCATTCTCGAAAAGAACTCGATGAGCGGTGAAATTATCCTGCCGCTGGTGATCGACGTCCGCTATACCATCGATATCGACTCCCCTGCGGATTGGCAAAAATCCGAGTGGCTGGTGACTGACGGCGGGCTGGAAATGGTCGACCCTGCCAATCAGCGGCGCATCCTGCCAACGCAGGTGACCACTTTGCTGATGGATTTTGACGGAGTGATGACAGATAATCGGGTATGGGTGGACGAGACCGGCAAAGAAAGCATCGCTGCGAACCGATCTGATAGCCTGGGATTGAACATTTTGCGAGAAAAAACCGGTATAGAAGTGATGGTTGTTTCACGTGAAGTGAACCCTGTCGTAGCAGCCAGGTGTATGAAGCTGAAGATTCCATACCTGCAGGCTGTTATGGATAAAGCCAGCGCTCTGCAGAAATTATTTGCTGAACGGAAGATCGACCCCGCAAAGGTTATTTACATGGGTAACGACACCAACGATTTACCCTGCTTCCCTTTGGTCGGTTTTGCGGTGGCGCCAGCCGATGCTCATCCAAGTGTACTGCGGGCTGCCGACTGGGTGACCAAGTCAACCGGCGGGCACGGCGCGGTGCGGGAACTTTGCGATTTTCTACTGTCTCGGATAAAATAGAGAGCAGTATTCAATGATTGAATTTGTGAATAGACTAGATTATTAGGAGTGCACGGATGTTTGATATTGAGTTCTACATGAAAGTGTGGGATTTAAAGAAGCGTGTTATGGCCGGCGAAAAGTTTTCCAGAGAATATCTGGTGAATCAATTCGAATCGTTCCGTTCTCCGGACCCGGTTGTTTACAATATTGAAACCACCAACGCCTGCAATATGCGGTGTGAGATGTGCCCGCGTACGACGATGATGACGCGTCCAGTGGTTACCATGAAACCCGATTTGTTCTACCATGTGATCGAGCAGTTAAAACCTTTCACAGCTGAACAATGGGCGCGCTGGGAGAAATTCGCCCTGGAGAAATACGGCTATTCCAAAGACGATATGAGCGAGAACCATTATTTCCTGTATGTGATTCCGAAGGTAATCGTGCTGCATGGTTACGGCGACCCACTGCTGGATAAGAATTTACCCAATTACGTCAAAGCGATGACTGCCCGCGGCCTGGAGAGTTATTTCAGCTGCAACCCGGCCAATATCAACATGGACCGCACCATCGAAACATTTGAAAATGGCTTGGGATATGTGAAGTATTCCATGGAAAGTGTTGATGATATTCGCCATAAAGAGGTTCGCGGGGCAGCCTCCAACTTCACTGATTCGTACAAGAATATCCTGAAGCTGCTGGACATCAAAGCCCAACGCAATCTCAAGACCACAATTGTGATCACCATGATCAACCTGAACAAACCCTGGCAGCAGGATGAGTTTGCCAAACTCAAAGAAGCTTTTAAGGGCTGCGATGCCTACGTTTACCTGAAGAGCCAGGACCAGCAATGGTACGAAGATAACAAAAACCAGACCCAGTCGATCCATTGGCTGGAATTCTGCCAGTTCCCGTGGTCTTCAATGACGATCAAATCGAACGGTGAATCAGTCGAATGCGTCGAGGATTTCAATAATGAAATCATTATGGGAGATGCTCACACAGAGTCGCTGTTTGACATATGGAATGGCGAGAAGTATCGCCATTTCCGCCAGGATCATTTCGACCTGACACCGGGAATCAAATGCACCGAACAATGTGATATGCATTTGATTGGTAGTTTTTTGGCAAGCTGAACCCCTTCTTGATAACAGGAGATAAAAATGACGAGAGAAATTCGAATCGGTGAAACCTGGGTAGGGGATGGCCATCCAGCTTATATTGTTGCTGAAGCCGGTATCAACCACAACGGTGACCTCGAACAGGCCAAACAATTGATCCTTGCCGCCAAGCACTCCGGTGTCGATGCGGTTAAATTTCAAAAACGCACCCCTGAGTTATGTGTCCCTGCAGATCAACGCGGGCAGATGCGCGAGACCCCCTGGGGATACATTACCTATCTGGATTACCGGTATAAGGTTGAATTTGGCGAGAAAGAATACGCTGAAATTAACCGTTACGCCAAAGAACTGGGAATTACCTGGTTCGCATCTGTATGGGATGAACCCTCTGTGGATTTTATGGAACAGTATCAACCGGTTTGTTATAAAGTCCCGTCTGCGTCGTTGACCGATACAGCTTTATTGAAGCATATCCGCAAGACAGGCAGGCCGATGATCCTTTCCACCGGGATGTCAACGATGGAGGAGATAAAAATGGCCGTAAAGGCTGCCGGGGAAGAAAACCTGGTCATCACTCATGCTACCAGCACATATCCATGTGATCCGCATGAATTGAACTTACATATGATCGAAACTCTACGAAAGAATTTCTCATGCCCAATTGGTTATTCCGGGCATGAGGTGGGGCTGGTCACTTCTGCTGTCGCAGTCGGGCTGGGTGCCTGCATGGTGGAACGCCATATCACTCTGGATCGCTCCCTGTGGGGATCGGATCAGGCGGCTTCGGTTGAACCGGGCGGATTCGAGAAACTGGTCAAATATATCCGCGTTACCGAACAAGCCATGGGTGACGGCGTGAAGAAAGTTTATGACAGCGAATTGTCTTCCCTGAAGAAGCTTCGCAGGGTACAAGGTTGACCGTACCGATCTATTCCCGTGTAAAAAAAGCCATTTTCCAGCGCTGGATTCATGCCCAAAGCAATCAGCGCTGGAAACATCTGACAACGCAAGTGAATCAAACCATTCCGGCAAACCAAAAGAATTCCGCGCCGGTTATTTTCTTTAATGCCTCCACGCGTTTGCAGGCAATGAGCCAGAACGCAGCCTATTCATTCGTGACCAACCAGATCATCCGCCTGCAGGGGATTCCTACAATCCAGTTCGTTTGCCAGGCAGGCATGTCTCAATGTATTCTGGGTGCTGACCGCGATCAATTGGAGAAAGCACCTCCGTGCGCCAGATGTACTGCTCAAAGCCGGGCTGCTTTCACTGGGATTCCTGTGCAGTGGTTCGCGTACCATGAAGATGCAGTGCTGGCTACCCTGATCGGCAAGCTGAGTTTGGAAGGGCTCACCAGTTTGGAGTATCACGGTGTGCCGCTGGGTTTTTGGGCGGTCAATTCGAGCCGTTGGGTGCTGCGCCGCTTCCACTTGAATGAAGATAAGGGAACGATTTGCCTGATGCGTCAGTACATCCTCTCCGCCTGGAACATTGTGCAGGAATTTACAGCCCTGGTCGAGAAATCAGCTCCTAGAGCCGTGGTCATCTTCAACGGCATGTTTTTCCCGGAAGCGGCCGCACGTTTTGTGTGTCTTTCCAAAGGAATCAAGGTGATCACCCACGAGGTTGGAATGCGGCCCTTTACCGCTTTTTTTACGACCGGCGAGGCAACTGCTTACCCGATCAAGATCGATCCGGCCTTCAAACTCACTGAAGAGATGGAGAAATGCCTGGACGCATACCTGAGCGATCGTTTCCAGGGTAATTTCAGCATGGCCGGCATTCGTTTTTGGCCCGAAATGAAAGGGCTGGATCAAGCTTTTTTGGATAAAGCTGCGCAGTTCAAGCATATCGTGCCGGTGTTTACCAATGTGATCTTTGATACCAGTCAGGTGCACGCCAATACGCTTTTCCCAGAAATGTTCACCTGGCTTGAGGACGTAAAGCACTTTATTCAGAAAAACCCAGATACTCTCTTCGTGATTCGCGCTCATCCCGACGAATACCGCCCCAACAAAGAAAGCCGCGAAAGCGTGCGCGATTGGGTCAAGGCAAGCGGTGTCGATCGCCTGGTAAACGTTGTTTTTGTCGATTCACGTGAATTCATCAGTTCGTATGATTTGATTCAGCGTTCGCACTTTGTCATGGTGTACAACTCCACCATTGGGTTGGAGGCTGCTTTGCTTGGCAAGGTTGTGCTGGCAGCCGGGAAAGCCCGCTTTACTCAATTACCTACTGCTTATTTACCCGAATCTGTCGAAGCCTATGACATAAAAATTGCCGAATTACTTGGTGCCGAGAAAATCGAAGCGCCGGCAGAATTCCGGGTCAATGCCAGAAGATTTCTGTATTACCAGCTGTACGGCTCGTCCCTCCCATTTGATGATTATCTGAAAGAGGACGGCGTATGGGCTGGATATGTCACTTTGAAACCTTTCCCGGTTTCAACCCTGCTCCCTGAGAATTCCCAAACTGCCGCGGCGCTGACGCGTGGAATACTGGATGATCACCCGTTCGAGATGCCTTTATGAACCAAAAACCTTTTTGTTCCATAATCATTCGTGCCTACAACGAGGAACAGCATATTGGCAGGTTGTTAGCGGGAATCGTCGCTCAGACAGAGAAGAATGTACAAATAATTCTGGTAGATTCCGGATCGACCGATTCGACGGTGCGAGTTGCCGGGCAATTCCCGGTGGAAGTGGTTACAATTAAGCCGGAAGAGTTCACTTTTGGGCGTTCGCTGAACCTCGGTATCTCACGCGCACAGGCAGATTTGATTGTAATGGCCAGCGCTCATGTGTATCCGGTTTACCCTGACTGGTTGAAGGAGCTGCTTGAACCTTTTAACGATTCTCAAATTGGATTAGTGTATGGAAAGCAGCGCGGCTGCCAGACCACTCAGTTCTCAGAAGAGCAAATATTCTGTCATTGGTTTCCAGACCGATCCGTTTTACGTCAGGCGACCCCATTTTGTAATAATGCCAACGCGGCCATCCGGCAGAACCTTTGGAAGGAACATCCTTACGATGAGCTTTTGCCAGCTCTGGAAGACCTTGCCTGGGGAAAATGGGTTCAGGAGAGAGGGTATAACATTTCTTACCGCGCCGAAGCCGAGGTCGTCCACGTGCATAATGAGTCAATGGATGGAATCTTTAACCGTTATCGGCGTGAAGGCATGGCGTTCAAACAAATTTACCCACAGGAAACTTTTTCGCGCAGAGATCAGTACCGTTTATTTTTTCAAAATATTTTCACAGATTGGAGCGGGGCTAAAAAGCAAGGACGGCTGGGACGGAATTTTATAAATATCTGGCAATTCCGCTGGAGACAGTTTTCAGGTACATTCCAGGGTTACCAGCAATCCGGCCCATTGACCTGGCAGTTAAAGCAATCTTTTTACTATCCACACCAACCCGGGTTGGTGGTTAAAAGTGAACAAAATCGACAGGTTGATCCGATCAGTTATCAGGAGCAGGCAGTTCCTGGTGAACCGGGTAATTCGAGGAAATAGAAAGTTGAGGGCGAATGGCAGTGAACACAATTACAGCACTGGTACCCATGCGGCATCATTCCCAGCGAGTCCCGGGGAAGAACTACCGTATACTGGCCGGTCGTCCGCTCTATCAGCATGTCATTGCCAACCTGCTGCAGGTTAAAGAGCTTTTCCAAATCGTGGTTGATACTGACAGTGAAGAGATCATCAGCGGGGTCGAGCAAAACTTCCCGACGGTGAAAATTTTGCGCCGCCCCGAATCCTTGCGGGCAGATACGATTTCGATGAATGAGATATTGCTCAATGATGTTCAGCAATTTCCTTCTGACCTTTATCTGCAGACCCACAGTACCAATCCTTTGGTGAGGGCTGAAACTTTTTCACGGGCGATTCAAACGCTGACGAGCCAATACCCGGCATATGATTCATTATTCGGCGTAACCCGGCTGCAAAGCCGTTTGTGGGATGGGTTGGGCCGGGCGATCAATCACAACCCTGCCATTTTGCTGCAGACCCAAGATCTGCCGCCCGTCTACGAAGAAAACTCTTGCATGTACTTATTTAACGGTGAAAACCTACAAAAGCGGCGGAACCGGTTGGGAGAACGGCCTTTCCTTTTTGAAATTGACCGCGATGAGGCCTTGGATATCGATGAAGAAATTGATTTTCGCCTGGTCGAGTTATTCATTCAAGCCAGAACATTAAAAAAATGAAAGAAAACCTTCCATGACGAAACGGTGGAATATTGCAATACAACTCTTTCTGGTGCTCATTGCGCTGGCTGGCTGCATTTATGTTGCTTTTGCCCCGGCTAATAGCTTAATGAATTGGTATAACATCGATGACGCATTTTATTATTATAAAGTTGCGCAAAATACTTTAACCGGTCATGGAATGACCTTTGACGGTATCAACCCGACCAATGGATTTCATCCGTTATGGATGATCATCTGTTTGGGTGTCTTCTGGTTATCCAAATTCAACTTGATTCTTCCCTTACGCGTACTGGTGGTCATCAGCGGTTTGTTCAATGCTGCCGCCGTTTTGGTTTTGTATCGTTTGCTGAAGAAGTTTATCCATCCATACGCAGCGGTAATCGGTGCCATGATCTGGGGTCTCCTCCCGGCTATATATGGCGTTACCATCGTGCATGGGATGGAGTCAGTCGTGAGCGCATTCTTTATTGTGCTCCTCTTATATCTAGCCAGCGAATTTCTTTCCCAGGATTCGTTAGTCCACCCCGACCCAAAAAGAATAGCAGTCTTAGGTTTGGTAGGGGCATTAACTGTGCTTTCGCGCTTGGATAATGTTTTTATCGTCGCCTTTGTGGGTTTGTTTGCGCTATTCAAGATCAAAAAGATTTCATCGGCATTAATTTATGATTGGGTGGCTCTGGTTTTAGCCGTTGTATTAAGCTGGATCTTGCGGCTGGGGGTCTCCAATGTAGAGCAGAATATGTATTCGATTTATCCAATGATTGGGATCGCTATCGTTATCTTCCCGGTTGTTTACTATTTTTTGGGCATGTATGAAGGATTCAGCCAAAAGAGTAATCTATCCAAGATTATCACGCAGGCAGCGGCAGGGGTCGTGAACTTTGCGTTGATGTATGCGATTTCGTATGCCTTATATTCTCTGGGTATTATGCATATGTTTTCGCATTCAGTGATTTTCTTCTTTACTGTGATTTCATTCCTTTTTGTCTTATGTTTAAGGCTCATCCAACGCAAGGACAACCGCGAGATCACCCAGTCACCTTATCAAAAATTTCTTGCCTGGTTAAAGGCATCTTGGAGTAATCTCTTGATTGATGGTGGCGCTTTTGCGGCCCCCATTGCTTTTATCGTTGGAATCTACTGCATTCTCAATAAGCTGGAGTTTGGTACATTTACTCCGGTCAGTGGACAAATTAAATCCTGGTGGAGCACACTGCCCAATACAGTTTACGGCCACGCGAATACTATCGTTACGATCTTGGGTTTAAGCCCCACCGCCGCTTACGGTCCCTGGTCAATCGTCACCTCAAGGATCAAAAACATTACCACTTCTCTGCTGCATTTGATGCATGCGTCTTCGTCATTGAGCTCAATCCTGTTTGTAATATTTACCATTGTCTTTATTTTCTTTATTATGGTGATTCTCAAGGCGCAAGAAAGTCGTTTGGGATTATTGTTTTTTAAGCTGTCAGGCCCGGCGTTATTTGTGGGTTGTTTTTTCCAAATTGCGTACTATACGACGGTCGGATATGCCAATACCCGGGTTTGGTACTGGGTGGGAGAAAATCTCGTTGTCATTTTATTAGCAGGGGTCATTCTGGATGGTATTTTTGTCTGGATTGAAAAACTGAAATTCAATCCAAAGTGGATCACAGCCGCATTAACCATCCTGTGTACAGCTAGTTTGATTTTTATCCACATTCGCTATATCACTTCAATGGTACCCATGAAGGTCGCACCAGGCAAAGAAACAGCTTATTTGTCTGATGTGAGAGAAATTGAGTCCTTTACCAAACCTGGATCAATCATAGGCATGACCGGTGGTGGGCTGATTGCTTATTTTATTCAAGACCGGACGATCGTGAATTTGGATGGCCTGATCAATAGTGCAGCTTATTTCCACGCCATGAAAACCGGTACGGCCACCCAATTTCTCGATGCCATCCCATTGGATTATGTTTATGGCAATGAATATGTAGTGAGTGAATCGGATCCGTACAATGAAATCTTGAAGAATCGATTAGTTGAAATTGGCATGATTCGCGGGCAAGATAATTTCACCCTTTACCACTATGTAATCAATCAATAAGGCAATTCAGTTAACCAATGGAATAAAAAGTATAATCACTTAATAAAAAGTTCCCTGCAATAATAAGGTGACAAATGCAAACTGTATTATTAACCGCACCCTATATGCTCCCCTCAAAAGAGCGTTTTTTACCCGTTTTTCGCCATTATGGTCTTGAGTTGATTTCTCCAAAGGTAGAAGAACGGATGGAAGAAGAAGATATTTTGAAATTCGCCGGACAATTCGACGCGACCATTTGCGGTGATGACCAGTATTCAAGAAGAGTATTGGAAAAATGTGTTCCCCGGTTGAAAGTAATTGCCAAATGGGGAACCGGAATCGATTCCATCGACCAGGAAGCCTGCAAAGAGCTAGGCGTCCAGGTGAAGAACACGCTAAATGCCTTCACCCTGCCGGTTGCGGATACCGTGATGGGATACATTTTGGCCTTTGCGCGCCGAGAACCCTGGATGGATAAAGCCATGAAAGCGGGTGAATGGCAAAAAATTCCCGGGCGGTCGCTTTCGGAATGTACGTTGGGCGTAATTGGCCTGGGAAATATTGGGAAAGCAGTTATCCGCCGTGCCCGTGCGTTTGGTATGACGATCCTCGGAAACGATATTCTGCCAATTGCCCCCGATTTCGTCCTTGAAAATAAAGTAGAGATGACTTCTTTGAAAAGCCTGCTGCAGCGAGCGGATTTTGTCAGTATGAATACTGACTTGAATCCTACCAGTCATCACTTAATCAACCGCGAAACCTTGAGCTGGATAAAACCCACGGCGGTTCTGATCAATACATCGCGCGGGCTGGTAGTCTGTGAAAAAGACCTGGTGGAAGCTTTACAATCCGGGAAACTTGGGGGTGCCGCGATGGATGTTTTTGAGCAGGAACCATTACCCCTGGATTCGCCGCTGTTGAAAATGGATAATGTCATGGTCGCTCCGCATAACAGCAATTCAAGCCCGGCTGCCTGGGAACGAGTTCACTGGAACACAATACGCAATTTGTTGATCGGCCTGGATATTTCAACGGCTGATTTTGAGCAGTGGAAAACTAAGATCTGAGCGAGGCATTCATGGCACAAGAAAATCGGGTGGTCTTAATCACCGGTTCTGCTGGTGGAATTGGACGCGCAACAGTTCAGCTTTTCGCTGAAAAGGGCTGGATCGTCATAGGCGTAGACCGTAATGAATTTGGTGAGGGGTTCCCCGAGAACGGCCTTTTCATCCAAAAAGATGTTTCTGATCCGAACCAGATTGTGGAGCTGTACAAACTTGCGGCTGCTTTCAGCCCGCATCTCAATACGGTGGTCAATAATGCCGCGATTCAGGTCTCAAAACCGCTATTGGAAACAAGTGTCGAAGAATGGGATAAAACCATCGCGACCAACCTGCGCCCGACATTTGTCGGTGCCAGATATGCCTATCCTCTGCTGGTGAAAAGCGGGAACGCCTCCATTGTGAACGTCAGTTCAGTGCACGCGGTGCAAACCTCAGTAGGCAGTGCTGCCTATGCCGCAAGCAAAGGTGGAATTCTGGCGTTGACACGAGCCATGGCGATTGAATTTGCCAAAGATAATATTCGCGTCAATGCGGTGCTCCCAGGAGCTGTGGATACTCCAATGCTGCGAAGCGGGCTGAATCGCGGCCATTTAAGTGGTTCTTCAATTACCCAGCGGCTGGATAACCTGGCACGGAAAACCGTCAATGGCCGTATCGGTCAGCCTTCTGAAATTTCCCACGCCATTTATTTCTTGGCTGATAATGAGCAGTCTTCCTTCATGACCGGGCAGGCCATGATTGTCGACGGCGGAGCCACAGCCCGCTTAAGCACGGAGTAAATCGATGCGAGCAAAGATAATCAGCTCCTTACCGGCTCCAATGGTCAATTCTTTACGCGATCTGCGCGACGGCCTCAAGATGGCCGCTGCTTACCCCGAAAGTCGTCTGCATCCGTGGCGGCGTGATTCCATCAAAAAAATAAATGCCCTAAAAGATACCCATACTGGTGAACGCTGCTTCATCATCGGCAATGGACCGAGCCTAAAAAGCACTGATTTATTCAAACTAAAAGACGAGTTCACTTTTGGATTGAACCGTTTCTACCTGGCTTTCCAGGATTTGGGGTTTACTACCTCTGTTTTATTGACGATTAATGACCTGGTCATCGAGCAGTGCGCTCAAGACCTGCGTGCGCTGCCAATCCCCACATTTGTGTCCTGGCGTGGACGCCAATGGGTAGAGCCAGCAGAGAATATCCATTACCTGTATACCTCTTATGAGCTGCCCGGATTCAATACAAATGCTGCCGGCCGTCTCTGGGAAGGTGCTACTGTGACCTACGTGGCTATGCAGTTGGCTTTTCACATGGGCTTCAAGCAGGTAATTTTGATCGGCGTTGACCACAGCTTTGCCACCCAAGGGAAGCCGAATACTACCGTAGTCTCCGCAGGGGATGACCCCAATCACTTTAATCCGGGCTATTTTGGCAAAGGTTTCCTATGGCAGCTCCCTGATCTCGAGACCTCTGAGATTGCTTATGCAATGGCGCGGCAGACCTATAAAAATGCCGGACGTGAGATCATCGATGCAACCGTGGGTGGAAAATTGACAGTATTCCCCAAGGTTGATTACGAAAGCTTATTCTAAAATGTCTGAAAATCCGCTCGTGTCCATCGTGACTCCCAGTTATCAACAAGCTGCGTTTTTAGAGCAGACGATCAAGTCTGTATTGGAACAGGATTATCCCAATATTGAATACATGGTCGTGGACGGGGGTTCCGATGATGGAAGCGTCGACATTATCCAAAAATATGCCGACCGCCTTGCCTGGTGGGTTTCAGAAAAGGATCACGGACAAGCGGAAGCGATCAATAAAGGGTTTTCTCGCGCACGCGGGGAGTATATTGCCTGGATCAATTCGGATGATTTTTACAAACCTGGAGCGATCCGAGCTGCGGTTGCCGAATTGGAAGCTCATCCCGAAGCGGGAATGGCCTTTGGTGAAGTACAGGTGGTGGATAAAGATGAAAAAGTTTTAAATCATTTGCAATATGGCAACTGGGGGCTGCCTGAGCTGATGACCTTTCATATTATCGGTCAGCCGGCTGTATTTATGCGGCGTAGCGTGCTGGCAAAAGCCGGTTTTCTGAATACCGATTACCATTTTATGCTTGATCATCAACTCTGGCTGCGCATGGGGCAGCTCGCGGAGATCCGTTATGTACCTGAACTGTGGGCAGGGGCTCACTATCACGAAGGATGCAAGAATTTACAACAGGCGGAAGAGTTTGGTAAGGATGCTTATCGCATTGTAGATTGGATGCGGGGAGAGCCGGAATTCACGGATCAGTTGGCTAACCTGGCTCCCTATGTACAAGCAGGCGCTGAAAGAATCAATGGATTTTATTTACTCGATGCCAAAGAATACCAACAGTCCTTTCGCTGTTACTGGCGGGGATTATTGTTGGCTCCCGGCATCATTCTACCGGAATGGTATCGAATGGCTTTCGCCCTCTTTGCCCCATTGGGATTGGAAAAATTACGCGAACGACGCATTCAACAGCGAATCGATTGTTTGAATATCGAATGATCTCTGAAGGAGTACGATGGAATCCCCGATCGCAGACGAACGCGTTCTGTTTTTAAAAAATAGCCGTGGATTGCGAATCACCCTGGTGATCGTTTTTCTTTTAATTGGGCTTGGCGTGCGCTTATTCAATCTCTCCAATCCACCGCTCGATTTTGCCGCGACCCGGCAGCTCCACTCATTGGTTTTGGCGCGCGGCTATTATTATTCCATGGACCTAACCTCGACGCGTAGTTTGCCTGCTGAACAACGCGCCTTTGGAATCAAGGCCGGCCAGGAAGAACTCCTGGTTGAACCTCCGCTGCTCGAACATCTGACTGCCTATACTTATGCGCTAATTGGCCGGGAAAATTTTGAGATTCCGCGCCTCTACTCGATATTCTTCTGGGTGCTGGGAGGAATTCCGCTTTATCTGCTGGAGAAGAAGTTCATGTCTGCGAACGGTGCCATTGCGGCGTTGGCTTTTTATGAACTGCTTCCATTTGGCGTAACGGCCAGCCGCAGCTTTCAACCCGACCCTTTGATGGTGATGCTCATTCTGTGGGCGATCTATTTACAGTACCAGTGGTCAGAGTCAAGTTCGCTGAAGAACGCATTACTGGCCAGTATTTTCACCGGTCTGGCAGTATTTGTTAAATCCACGGCAGTCTTTTTTGTGGGAATTCCTTTCATCGGTTTTGTTCTGGCTGGCGGTTTCCGCAAAGCAATCAAAAACTGGCAAATCTATATGATGGCTGCGATCTCTTTACTGCCGGCGTTGATCTATACCACCTTGAGTGCTACCCTCGGGAACAATTCTGGATCGATCTTTGGCTCGCGTGTTTTTCCGCAGCTTTACCTGCAGCCCTACTGGTATCAAAGCTGGTTCATGATGGCCAAGTCGGTCGTGGATTACATCCCCTTGTTCATGGCAGTTCTGGCTTTCTTTTTGCTGCCAAAAAACAAAGCGCGTCTTCTCTACGGCTGCCTGTGGATCGGGTATTTACTGCAGGGAATCGTATTTTCCTATAACATTTATACCCACAATTATTATCAACTGCCTCTCATCCCGATGGTAGCCATTGGCTTCGGGTTGATTTTTGCCTTAATAATGGAGCGCATACAAACTTTAAGGCCCACAGTCTTCGCCCGTCTTTTTATGGCAGCAGTTTTGTTATTTGGTACTGCGCTGGTAGTTCTTAAATCGCGCAGCAACTTAATCTCAGATGATTATCACAACGAGACTTCTTACTGGAAGAACCTGGGAGATAAGATTGGGCAATCCACACCCATTGTGGCACTCACCCATGATTATGGGTACCGCCTCAGTCTGTGGGGATTCATCAAGCCAAAATTGTGGGATACCCAGGGAGACGAAGTAGTGCAGCGGTTAGCCGGCACAGCGGATGAGCCGTTTGATCAGAAATTTGCTGATATCACCAAGGGCAGCGATTATTTTCTGGTCACCCTAATCGATGATTTTAATTCCCAAAAGAATTTGCACGATTATTTGTTCGCCCACTATCCTTATGAGCAAGGCGATGGTTATTACCTCTTCGATTTACAGCATCCTTTGACCCAGACTGGATCAGGAGGTTAGCGCGTGAATGAGTTGGTCACCATCATCACGCCATCCTTCAATCAGGGCAAGTATCTGGCTGAAACAATTCAGTCTGTACTCAGCCAGGACTACGCCAACCTCGAGTACATCGTTATCGACGGGGGCTCGACTGACAATTCTCTGGAAGTAATTCATTCATTTGAAAGCCGCCTAGCATACTGGGTCTCGGAACCCGATCGGGGTCAGACAGACGCGATCAATAAAGGGTTCGCGCGCGCGAAAGGCCAAATCCTGGGCTGGATTAACTCAGACGATACATACAACCCGGGGGCGATCAAGCAAGCGGTACAGTATTTTCAGGACCACCCGAAGGTTGGAGTGGTCTACAGCGATTTGAATTTTATGGATGCAGAGTCCAGAATAATTGGTAAATTCCCGGCAGCCCAGACAGACCTGGCGCGGCTGCGGAGAGGTTATGTGCATATTCCTCAACCGGCTACCTTTATCAGGGCGGAGCTGTGGCGGCAAGTAGGACCGCTCGACCCTACATTTTTCTTCGCCATGGATTACGATTTGTGGGTGCGCCTGGCACACATTACCCGGTTTCGCTATGTACCGGGGCAGGTGTGGGCGAACTTTCGGCTGCATACCGGTGCCAAGACGGTCGATGCTGACGAACGCTGCTGGCCGGAAATGCTCAGGGTGCATTATCGGGATGGTGGGTCTTTTTTCGCACCTATCGTAATGAAATATTACTTGCGAAAACTTGCCGCACCGTTGTTTAAATTACGGCTGCGCCGCAAGTTTTCTGATTCAACAAAGAAGAAAGAAGGCAAGGATGCATGAACGTCGTTTTAAACGACCTATCGAAATGCTGCGCAATCCCGATCGCGTCGAACGGTTGGAAGTGGAACGTGTAGTGGCGATTGTGCTGGAAGGGCTTGTCAACCCTGTGTCCGTTCTGGATGTGGGGATGGGATCCGGGTTGTTTGCAGAGGCATTTGCGGCAAAAGGCTTGCAAGTGAGCGGATGCGATGCCAACCCCGAAATGATCCAGATGGCTCAAAGTTTTGTGCCGAAGGGGATTTTCAAAGCAGGCACGGCTGAAGAACTCCCATTCAACGATGAGGAATTTGACCTCGTCTTTATGGGGCTGGTCTTGCATGAGACCGATGATCGGGCGAAAGCGATACAAGGGGCCTTCAGGGTCACACACAAGCGTCTGGCGGTGCTGGAGTGGCCTTATCTCGTACAGGATTTTGGCCCCGGGTTGGAGGAAAGGATTCCCACCCAAACGGTCAAGGCAATGGGAATCCAGGCTGGCTTTACCCAGATGACCGAGTATCAATTGAAGAATTTGGTGCTTTATCTGTTCGAATAGCAGCAGTCAACGCATTTAAATTAAAACCCCAAAAATGAAGGGTTGTATAAAAAGAGCGAGGATTTTTTGTCCTCGCTCTTTGTGTTTAATGAATTATTCCCAACTTGAGTCCTACTTTTTTGAAGGCGGTCAGCCCCTGGTCAAGATCGGAGAGGCTGTGAGCCGCTGAGATCATGACACGGATGCGGGCTTTCCCCTTTTGTACGGTCGGGAAGCCTAACGCCATGGCAAAGACTCCCTCGTCGAAGAGTTCCCGGCTGAATTGTTGAGCCAGAGGAGCCTCGCCGAGCATAATGGGAGTGATGGGGGTTGCGCTATGACCTGTATCAAAGCCATACTCTTTCATGGCGGCTTTGAAATAACGGGCATTCTCCCAAAGCGTATCCACGAGTTCAGTAGAAGCCTCGAGCAGGTCGATCGCAGCCAGGCAGGCGGCAACATCCGGAGGAGTAGCTGCTGAAGAGAACAGGAAGGGACGGCCACGTTGGCGCAGCCAATCGATGATCTGGGCGTTACCGGCAACCACGCCGCCCACACCGCCAAAGGCTTTGGAGAGTGTACCGACCTCTACATCCACTTTACCGTGCAGGCCAAAATGATCGACAATACCGCGTCCACCGCGACCGATGACCCCTTCGCCGTGTGCGTCATCCACCATCAGCATCACATCATAACGATTGGAGATTTCGTAGAGTTGATCTAGCGGGGCGATATCGCCATCCATGCTGAAAACACCATCCGTGACCAATAAACCGCGGCGGTAAGTCCCCGCATTTTCACGAATTACCTTTTCGAGATCAGCCGGGTTGGCATGAGCATATCGGGCGATGCGCGCACCGGAAAGCCGGGAACCATCGATAATGCTGGCGTGGTTCAACTCGTCCGAGAAGATTACATCCTCTTTGCCGACCAGGGCAGGAATTGTGGCCAGGTTGGCGCAAAAACCGCTTTGAAAAGTAATTGCGGCTTCAACGCCTTTGAATGCTGCCAGACGCTTCTCGAGCTCCAAGTGTAGTGCCATCGTACCAGCAATGGAACGAACTGCTCCGGGGCCAAGACCATATTGGTCCAGAGCTTCTTTGGCTGCCTGGATGATGACCGGATGATTGGCTAACCCCAGATAATTATTCGAGCAAAAATTGAGCACTCTTTTACCATCAACGGTCAACCAGGCTCCTTGTGGAGATTCCAGCGTGCGGATCCGGTTATACAGACCGGCTTCTTTTAAGCCATCCAGTTCCTGTTGGACCCACTCCAGCCTTTTCGTCATATTCACCTCTTATGGAAAGATTTTCCCCTGGTGGAAACCTGCAGGGGCAAGGACATTATACAACTTTGTCGAGTTTGACTTCGGCCAAAAGGCCTATTTCAGCCAGTGCCAAACGTAATGATTCCTCGCTGCCGGCCTTGATAAGGATTGTTTTTGAATTTAATACCTCTGCCAGGCAGCGGGCAATTCGAGGTGTCTTTTGAAGGATTGGCAGCAGGTCAGGCTTTTCCAAACGCAGCAACGAGCAGGATTCTATCTTTACTTCGGAGCCATATGTTTCCCAGCGTTCCAGGGAATCGGAGACGGATTGAGGGATATTTTTGACCTTCGCTTGCTGCAGTAACTGGGTTAATTGGGTTGGGCGCAGTCCTTGTGTGGAAGCCTGCGTGAGGGATTCTGGGGAGATATGATATTTTGCAGCCGCTTTATCGTGCTCGACCGGCAGACAAAAGCGCGCCAATTGATAGCGCAACGTGCGGGGAACATCACGCTCCAGAATGAGCGTACCATCTGCCAGGACGGTAATACTGCCTTTTTCGATGTCATTCAAATGGGGAGGAATTCCCTTGAGCAGCTCAACTCCAATGGGCGAGATTCTGAAGGAAAGGGGAAGGTTGGTTTTTTCTGCTTTGGCTACATCCAGGACACCCAGCCAATGCAAGGGACCGGCGAGTAAATACCTGACCAGAGCCCCATCGACTTTATCCCAGTTTTCAAATCCGCGTAAATGTTTTTGTGTTTTTTCTTCACGGATGAACCAGGAATCATAATCTCCGGCGGGGCGTTGAAAATCAGGAGACTGGGTTTTGAGCTGCGCCAGTAAAGCTGAGATGCTCCACCATGTCGATGGATCCAGCAATTTGAGAATTGATAGCAGCAGTTCGCGGGGTAGAAGTGGATCGTTCTGCCAGTTGCCATCGAATATCAACCCCGGCAGCATTTGCAGGTCGTTTACCTGCCTGCTTGTTTGCCACGAACTAAAAAGAGTATAAAGCGCTTCTCCACGCTTCAGCGAGAGAAAATCCTTCACTTTTTCAGGTTCCGGCAGGCGGTCAGCCGCAATCAAATCGACCTGTGATAAAAG
>Ga0224522_1000119_pt1 | contig 39686 bp, 36 predicted proteins | sample CFST25metaG_FD_182733 | JGI IMG/M metagenome (GOLD analysis project Ga0224522, IMG submission 182733) | Peat soil microbial communities from Stordalen Mire, Sweden - C.F.S.T25 | ecosystem: Environmental > Terrestrial > Soil > Wetlands > Peat | place: Sweden: Norrbotten County, Stordalen Mire...
GTTAATAACGATAATAACTTTTATCTTTCTTATTTTTGGTTTGGCAAAAGCGCAAACAAAAATTGTTTACAGCTCGGATGATACAAAAAGTAATTATCTGCAGATTTTCACTATGAACGATGACGGAACAAATAAAAAACAAATCACCGACCTTCCCGCAAACTGCTCCCATCCGAGGTGGTCGCCTGATGGTTCTAAAATAGTATTCCAGACTGATGATGACAGGATATTTTTAATTGTAAATGCCGATGCTGATACTGCAGATGAACCGATATTTATTTTCGGCGGCTCCAATCCGTCATTTACGGCAGATAATGATCAGATATTATTCAATTCCGACCACGATGGAGCTCTGTCAATTTACATAATCGACCCCGCAGAAGGTGAAGCGTACCTGATTTCAACAATCGGTTATTCCAACCAGCAGGTTCTGTCAAAAAGCGGCAAATACCTTGCATATTCGGCTTTCTACGACGGCAGCAAATGTATAATGATGACGGACCTGGAAGATACAACCGATGACAATACATTTCAGATTAATGTTAATGATAATGCCAATTTGCTTCCAGATTTATCATCAGACGCAAATATGATTGTTTATGCGGGTTTTAATAACCAGCTTAACGGGACAATATACCTTTTTAATAACGGGAAAGAATCGGCACTAACAAAAGGAATCACAAGCTGCAACCTGCCGAAGTTTTCACCCGATGACAGCAAGATTGCATTCCTTTCAATCGGAACAAACTCCGTTAAACTTTATACTATGAATCTCGACGGAAGCAATAAAGAAGCAATTAATAATAAGGGCGGAAATATCGGAACTTATAAATGGATCGATAACGACAGGATAGTTTTTGACGCTGAAAACGGTAGTGAATACCAGATTGGAATCATTACCTTAAGTACGGGTAAATGCACTATGCTGACGGGACAGGGAAATAATTTACATCCTGACGTGTTTTAAAATTTTTGTTAATTTAATTTATTTGATTTGAAAGTAATTGAACATTTAGAAACAGCAAAAAATCCTTTAATAAGTTTTGAAATTATTCCCCCTCTAAGAGGCGGTGATATTAAACAGATATTCAATATCATCGATGACCTGATTAAATATAATCCGCCGTTTATAGATGTAACTTCTCATTCCGCTGAAGTCCAGTATGAAGAAACTCCTGATGGCATTAAGAAAAAAGTAAAGAGGAAAAGGCCCGGCACAATTGGTTTATGCGTCGCAATAAAAAATAAATATAACATAGAAGCTGTACCGCATCTGCTCTGTTCGGGATTTACTAAAGAAGAAACCGAAGATGCTCTCATAGAACTTAATTATCTCGGCATTGAAAATGTTCTGGCTGTAAGGGGTGACGAAAGAGAATACAAGAAACCAATTCCACAGGGAAAAACCAGCAATGTTTATACAGTCGAACTCGTAGAGCAGATTGTGAATATGAACAAGGGAATTTACCTTGAAGAAGATTTGCTCGATGCGACACCGACTGAATTCTGCATTGGCGTCGGAGGTTATCCCGAAAAACATTTCGAAGCACCTAACCTGAAATCAGACATTAAATTTCTCAAAGATAAACTGGATAAGGGCGCACACTATGTTGTTACACAGATGTTTTTTAATAATGAACATTTTTTCAGCTTTGTTAAAAATTGCAGGGAAGCAGGTATTACTGCCCCGATTATTCCCGGAATAAAGATTCTTACGAATAAAAAGCATCTTACAAGTCTCCCGAAAGATTTTATAATTGAAATTCCCGAGGAGTTATCTGAAGAAATAATGAATGCAGATGCCAGACATTCACAGGAAATCGGAATTAACTGGTCTTTTAAACAGGTTGAAGCTTTGTTTAATTTCGGAGTGCCTGCAGTGCATTTTTATATTTTGCAAAACTCGATTCCGATGCAAAAACTGATAAAAAAATTGAATATATAGAAATTAGTATCTTGAAATTTTGTTTTTTTGTTGATATTTTTAGTTGATGGAATTAGAAAAGATTTTAATATTTCTCAAGTTTACAAATAAGAACTTTTAATAATATTTTAAAAAGTGTATCCCGAAAAGATACACTTTTTTTTTGCACACAAAAAATATGGACACAAACAATTTTTTAAAGCTTTTCAAAAAAAACGAGATTGATAAAACCGAAACACTGAGATTTGTTTATGTGAACCGAAAAAAGATTGTCACATATGTTCCTCTCGGCTTTGTGGACAAATTAACATTTGAAATGTCTTTCGCCGGAGCAGGAAAAATCGGCAATTATGAATTCTGCTCATTCAGAACAAAAGGTCTCGGTACGTTTATGCCCGGCAAATCCGCCAAACCGTTCGAAGGTAAAAAAGGAAAACTTGCTTTCGAGGAGGAAGTAAGACTGGAAGTGGAATGCGGCGAAGAGAATCTGGACAGAGTAATTGATGCACTCTTCTTAAATCACCCCTATGAAGAAGTTGCATATGAAATTTATGATTTCAAAAAACGCTCCGGTAAACCTGCATCGGTTGTTATTGGTTTTAAAAAACCCGTTTCCTTTAAAAATATTATTACAAGAATAAATAAAAATATTAATCAGGATAGTATAGACGGGAATTACAGTATTAAGAATTTGTGCTTTACCAGCTGCGAAGTGAATAATTCACTGATGTTAAAAGCTAAGGAAAAGAACTGTAAACTAATTATATTTTCTGAAAAAAATAAATTAAAATTCAAATACATATAATGGACGAAACTAATTTAGAAAAAACTCCAATTGAAGAAAATAACGATTCCCAAAACCCGGGAGAAAAAGAGGATGAATCGCGGATATTGGAATTCTTTGAGTACAAAGAAGGTATTCAAAGACCAAGTTTAAATGATAAATTAATTATTCTGTATGAACTGACTAAAATCGATAAAGAACTGGCTGAAATTGACGAGGAAAAAGGAGATTTACCCGAAAAAATAAAAGCATTGCTGGATAGCATCGATACTATTGAAGCAATCATCAAAGAAGATTCGGGCAAAGTCGAGCAGTTCGAAAATGAAAAACAGCAGCTTATCAAAGATAATAAAGTGCACGAAGAAAAAATGAGCAAGTATGATGAACTTAAATATAACGCAAAGAGTAACAAGGAATATGATGAGATAGTAAAATCCATCGACGCTTTTATTGAACTGATTGAAAAAAACGAAAAACGCATAAAAGAAATCGATTCGCTCAATGCCACTGTTGTAAAAGATATCGAAGAAAGAAATTTAAGGAACGAAGAGTATAAAAAGGAGCTCGAAGAGAATAAGGAGCACCTGAATGAACTTAATACGGAATTTGAAGATGAAGAAAATGAGCTTACTAAAAAGAGAGAATTGCTTATTGTGAAAATCGATGATGAAACAAGGAGTTTATATGAAAGAATCAACAGCGGCTCAATGAGAGGTGAAGCAATTGCAATAGTAAGAAAAGGCAACTGCAGCGGATGCTATAACTCGGTGCCTCCCCAGAGGGAAATAGAAATTAAAATGGCAGAAGAAGTTTTTACCTGCCAGTCGTGCGGAAGAATTTTAATAGACGAATCAATATTACCGAATAGTTAGATTGTTCTTTTTAATATCCGTTCCGTTTTAGGCAATCGCGCGAATCCTTTATCGGATAGTGAGGAAAGTCCGGACTCCATCGAAGCAGGGATGCCGGGAGAAATTCCCGGGCTGTTTATACGTCAACGTTAAACGGCAGAAAGTGTTACAGAAAAGTAAACTGCCCTTAGGGGCAAAGGTGAAACGGCAGGGTAAAAGCCTACCATTCAAAAAGCAATTTTTGAGATTGACAAACCTCATCCGGAGCAAGGCCATGTATAGGGAGTAAAGTTCTGCTTGCTTATTATACTCCCGGGGTAGGTCGCAAAAAGCCTGCGGGCAACTGCAGGATAAGATAAATGATTGCCGGTCCCGATTCATCGGGACTACAGAATCCGGCTTATTAAACGGAACGGAATATTAACTCATCTCCAGCATTCTCAATATCGGCTTCAATGCCTTTACTCTCAAATCCTCATCCATCGTAATCTCGGGAGTTTTATCCCTCATACACAAATATAATTTTTCCATTGTATTGAGCTTCATATAAGGGCATTCATTGCAGGAGCAAGACGCTTCGGGCGGTGCTGTTATAAAAATTTTATCGGGACATTTTTTTGTCATCTGCGTTAAAATCCCCGGCTCTGTTGCAACTATAAATTCTTTAGCCGGGTCTTCCTGAACAAATTTCAGCAGTGCGCTCGTCGAGCCTATAAAATCAGCATAATTCAAAACCGTTTCTTCACATTCAGGATGTGCGATTATTTTTGCCTGCGGATGCTCGGTTTTTAATTTAATAATTTTCTTTTCGCTGAAAGTTTCGTGTACAATGCACGAACCCTGCCAGAGCTTCATTTCCCTTCCCGTTTTTTTAATCAGGTACTTGCCAAGATTTTTATCGGGAGCGAAAATTATTTTTTGGCTTACGGGTAATTGCTTTACGATTTTTTCTGCATTGGATGATGTACATATAATATCCGAAATTGCTTTCACATCCGCAGAACAGTTTATATAACTAATAACTATATGGTCCGGATTTTTATCTTTAAATTTTTGTAAAAGCGGCGCAGGGCATCCTTCAGCAAGCGAGCATCCGGCTTTTAAATCGGGAAGCAAAACCAGTTTATCGGGATTCAAAATCTTCGCAGTCTCTGCCATAAAATGCACGCCTGCAAATACAATTACATCAGCTTTGGTTTTCTGTGCCTCCTGTGCAAGCTGCAAACTGTCACCTATATAATCTGCAATATCCTGTATCTCCGACTCCTGATAAAAGTGCGCTAGAATTACCGCATTCAGCTCTTTTTTAAGTCTCTTTATTTCTTCTACGAAATCAACTTCAATCTCAGCAATATCAGTGTTTTGTGTATTAAGCATATTTATTAATTTTTTTCCTCTTACAAATTAAGATATTTATTCCTCTTTTAATATGAAACAAAAAATATCAGTTATTAATTATATAGTGAATTACAACTTCCTGATTTATTTCGTAAATTATTGTATATGAAAGCAATGATACTTGCGGCGGGTTTCGGAACGCGCCTGAAACCACTTACGGATAATTTACCAAAGGCACTCGTGCCTTTCCAAAACGAACCTATGGTAAATTATCAAATAAAAAAACTTAAAGAATTCGGATTCACCGAAATCATTATCAACGCACACCATTTCGCAAATCAAATCATTGACTACTTCAATCAAAACTCTTTCGGAATAAAAATAAACGTAATCGAAGAAGAAATAATTCTCGGCACGGGTGGAGGAATCCTTAATGCAAAAAAATATCTTGAAAAAGAAGATTTCTTCCTCGCAATAAACGTCGATGTCTTTACGGATTTTGATTTTACTAAAATAATAATCTCTCATAAATCCAGAACTCCCCTTGCATCGGTCGCAGTACAGAAAAGAAGGACAGTAAGGTATCTTGAATTCGACGACAATATGAAACTACTCCGCCGCCAAAATGAGCAATCTCAAAAAGAAAATCTTTACGCATTTAACGGAGTACATATAATATCAAATAAAATTTTCCGGGAAAGAAAAATCGAATATCTCGATATATTCGATTTATATTTTGAAATGATGAATCAGGGCGAAGAAGTTATCGGCTTCGATGTGGAAGAATGCGAATTCAGGGATTTGGGAAAAATTGAAGCGCTGAATTTTTTAAAATAAAATATTGTTTTATTAATCATACTGGAAATTAACATCAAAAAAATTCAGGTATTTTTTCTTGAAAATTATCAGGAAACAGAATATGAAATTTTTTAATATTTTATTGTTCTGCATTTTCCTCATTACAATTTCAATAAATGCACAAATAGATACAACTGCTGTAAATGGCTGGAGACCAAATGGAATAGACAGCGCCATTACATATTTTCACTCACAGTTTACAACAGACCATAATCACGGAAATTTCGCTCAGGAATTCGATTTATCGGGGTTTAACAACGGATACTTGGAGATTGAAAAGACAATTCCACCGGTATTCCGTTCTCCAAATGCATTAAATTTATTTATAGATACAAAACTTATAGAACTATCACCTGTTTCTTCTCAGACTGCATCAGTTTCAAATCTTTATATTGCCAATTATAACAATCACTGGTCTGAATGTCCAGGATGGAATGCAACTACTTCCGCTTTAAATATCTGGTGGACTTACATTACAGGTGAAGATACTGGATTCACTCAGCAAATAAATAAACTAAAGATAAGATTTTATTTAAAGTATACACCGGGTGGACTGGCTATTAAATCGAAAATCATTTTAGACTGGTATACCACTTGGAATATCCAAGGATACCATGAATCTATGATTGATGATTTTGAGTTGGTAACAAAAATCTCTGAAGAAAATGAGAATGTTAAAGATTTTCAACTGAGTCAGAATTACCCAAACCCATTCAATCCAAAAACAGTGATAGAGTTTTATCTTCCTAAAAAAAGTTTTACGAAATTAACTGTATATGATTTGCTCGGAAGGGAAATTGAAGTTATTGTAAATAATGAGTTGCAGTCAGGAAATTATAAAGTAAATTTTGACGGAAGTAAATTATCAAACGGAATGTATTTTTACAAATTACAAGCGGCAGATTATGTACAGGTAAAAAAAATGGTTCTTATTAAATAATGCCCTAAATCACATTCTCCAGCCTTATTATCTCCGGTACTTCTTTCATAATCTTGCGCTCTATTCCGGCGCGGAGTGTCATTACATTTAATGGGCAGGCATAGCAGGCACCGAGCAATTTTACCTTTACGATATTATCATCGGTAACTTCGACAAGCTGGACATCTCCCCCGTCAACCATCAGGTAAGGTCTGATGTTCTTTAAAATTTCCTCGACTTTTTCAAATAATTCCCGGTTCATATAATGTTCAAAAATAACAAAATTGTTCTTAATAATAAACAATATTCGTAAAAAAAACCGCTAAATTTAAAGAATTTTAAATATTTTTATATTGTTGAAGTAAGAGGGTGGTAATATTTATTTTTCCATTAATTTAAGTTTTGAAATTTCCTAAATTAACCCAATGCAAAAGACGGTCTCATTACATACGCTTGGATGCAAATTGAACTACAGCGAAACATCGGGCATTGCGAAACAGTTTCAAAAGAGTGGAATCACTTTAAAGGAATACGGAGAGAAAACAGATATTTTTGTTCTTAATACGTGCAGTGTTACAAATAATGCCGATAAAGAGTGCAAGCAGATTATTAGAAGTGTAATCCGTAATAATCCCGAAACTTATGTCATAATAACAGGCTGTTATGCCCAGCTTCAGCCGGGTGAAATAGCCTCAATCGATGGCGTGGATTTAATTCTCGGCACGAATGAGAAATTCAAACTGTTCGATTACATAGAAAATTTCGACAGTGAGAATTTATCGTGTTTCGGGAAAAAACATCACGCAGATGTTTTCGTGTCCCCGCTCGACGGCTCGGATTATATCGGTGAGGCATATTCTTCTGATGTGGATTCAAGAACCCGCGCATTCCTGAAAATTCAGGACGGTTGCGACTATAACTGCGTATTCTGCACAATACCGCTCGCACGGGGGAAATCACGCAGTCTCGCAATTGAAAAAGTTATCGAGAATGCACAAAAAATTATAGATTCTGGTTATAAAGAAATTATATTAACCGGTGTTAACACAGGTGATTATGGATTTACAGACGGCGAAAAGAATTATGAATTTCTGGATGTTCTTTATAAATTAGATAAGCTCGATATTAAGAGAATAAGGATTAGCTCCATTGAGCCGAATTTACTGACAGACGACATCATTGACCTTGTAAATTCTTCTTCAAAATTCTGCAATCATTTTCATATTCCATTACAGAGCGGAGATTCCGAAATTCTAAAAAAAATGCACAGAAGATACAATCTCGATGTTTTCAGCAGACTGATAGAGAAGTTAAATGAAAAAATCGATGATGTAGGCATAGGCTGCGATGTAATAGTTGGTTTTCCGGGTGAAACCGAAAAGCATTTTGAAAATACTTTTAATTTCATAAATTCATTAAAAGTGTCTTACCTTCACGTATTCAGTTATTCCGAGCGGAGGGATACTCTTGCAGTTATACTGGATGGAAAAGTTGAAATTAAAGACAGAAAGCTCAGAAGCCAGCTATTGAGGAATTTATCTAATAAAAAGAAGTTTGATTTTTATTTAAAACATATTGGCAAGACCCGGGATGTCCTGTTCGAATCCGCAAAAAACGGTTCTATTGAGGGATGGACAACCAACTACATAAGGGTTAAAACAGAGTACAACAAAGATTTTGAAAATAATATTTTGCCCGTAAAGTTGCTCGAAGCAAACGGTACAAAATATGTCAGTGGTATAGTAGAAAATAAGAAATAGTTTTTGAAACTTAATCAAAATTATAATCTATGAAGTTATATTTAATTCGTCATACAGAAGCTATTGACTACGAAACCGAATCTGTAAGAAGTGACGAACACAGGTTCATAACACCAAAAGGCAGAAGAATAGCGATTAATGTTTTTAAAATGATTAAAGAGGAAATGCTGGACCTCGAGAAAATTTTCACCAGCCCGCTTGTACGCTCTGTGCAGACTGCGGAAATTCTTGCGCTGACCGTTAAGTACAAGAACGATGTGGAAATTGCAAATGAGTTAACGCTTTCTTCTTCACCGGAAAAAGTTTTGCAACTTTTAAAGCGTAACTCGATTTTCAAATCCATTGCGCTCGTAGGACACGAACCTATGATGAGCACTGTGGTTAAAAACTTCACGGATAAAAAAGATGAGGAGTTTGCATTCAAGAAAGCAGGTGTATGCTACATAGATATGGACCTTGATAAGGAAACGGGAAAATTCGTGTGGTATCTGAACCCGAAGACTTCCGAATTCCAGAAGCAATAATCGGATTTTGATGTCAGGCAAATGAATATATATGGAAAAAGAATTATTAAAGACAGAGGATTTATGTTTTTCATACGGTGATGATAATTTTGCTTTAAACAAAATTAATATTAGTGTTCTTAAAAATGATTTTCTCTCGGTAATCGGAAGAAATGGTTCGGGAAAATCGACGCTGGTAAAATTAATATCCGGAATCTACAGCCAATATAACGGGAAAGTATATTTGCACTGTAAAGATATCTGCTCTTACTCGAAAAAAGAAGTTTCGAAAATTCTCAGTTACCTGCCGCAGTCATCCTTGAACGGCAACAACGGTCTGAATGTTTTTGAGTTTCTTCTGCTCGGCAGGTATGCTTATAAAAGGTTTTCGGATTTTTCATTCTCGGAATATGACAAGAAATCCGTACAAGACAGCATTGAAGTAACCGGGATTAGTAATTTTATAAAGAAATCCGTCAACGAGCTTTCAGGCGGTGAAAAGCAAAAAGTTCTTATTACTTTGTCTTTGGTTCAGCTCGATATTAATTCGGATTTATCGGATAAAATTCTGATTATCGATGAGCCGCTGACTTTTCTTGATGTTAATTTCCAGTACGAGATTTTTTCGATACTGGAGAAACTGAATAAGGAAAAAAAATTAACGGTAATACTGGTAACACATAACATCAACCTTGCACTAAAATATACCGGTAAGACACTGTTACTCGATAAAGGAGAAATGATAGTCTTCGATGAGACTAAAAAAGTAATTACGGAGGATATTATAGAAAAATATTTCAGGGTGAAATCCAAAATAATAAGTTTCGATGATGATTACCATATTTTAACGAACAATTTAAAGCAAGCAAATGGAAAATAAAAACAGCAAAATACTGGTCATTGATTCAGGTTTGACTAAAAAATTAATCCTGAACAGACCCGAGAAAAGAAATTCTCTCGATGAGGAAATGATATTGGAAATAACCGGTGCAATGAATTCGTTTTCATCCGATAAAGAAACCAAATCGGTTATCATAACAGGCGCAGGCGGAAATTTCTGCTCGGGACTATACCTTGATTACTTAAATAAAATTTCCGAATACAACATACTCGAAAACAAGCAGGATTCCGAAAATTTTAAAAATATGCTTCTCTCTATTTACAACTGCAAGAAACCTACCATTGCAATGGTAAACGGCTATGCACTTGCAGGCGGATGCGGAATTGCAAGTGCCTGTGATATAATCGTTGCTTCCGATAAGGCGCAGTTCGGATACACGGAAGTTAAAATAGGTTTTATTCCCGCAATAGTGATGGTTTTTCTTTTAAAAAGAGTTACTGAAACCCATGCGAAAGACTTACTTCTTTTATCCAAATTCATAACCGGCACTGAAGCTTATAATATCGGGTTCGTGAATTACCTTGTTGAAGAATATATGCTGGAAAGTTATTCGGAGAAACTCTGCGAATGTCTGAATCAATTACCTTCAAGTTCTGTTATGTTAACTAAGGAGATGTTCAGGAATGTTGCATCGATGAGCTTCGAATCTGCTCTCGAATATGCAGTCGATATGAACGCTCTCACACGCATGACGGAGGAATGCAGAAACGGTATTAAGAGATTTTTATCAAAAAAATAATAAGTTATAAATTAATTTAATTAAATATTATGGCACAAGAAAAAAAATACAACAATATTCAGTGGCTCGACAGGAACGAATCACAGTACGGACCATCACCAAAATGTTTCGAATTTTTGAAAAATGTCACTCTCGATGAACTCGGATGGTACTCGAGGGATTTTGCGCGCGGTGTGAAATCAATTCTATCGGAAAAAATATCAAAAGAATTTAATATTCCGGAACGACAGGTTATTTTATCATACGGCAGTGAAGATTTACTGAAACAAATAATCCAGTATTACCTCGACAGGAAAGAAAGAATCCTTATCCCCAGAGAAGCCTGGTGGTATTACAAAAAAGTTGCTTATGAAGTCGGCGGATTCAACGTGGAATATCCGATGCATAAAACGAAAGAGGGCGGTGTTGCTACGTATGCATACAACGTGGACAAAATGATTGAAATCTATGACAGGGAAAGACCCCGCATAGTTCTGATTGCCTCGCCGAATAACCCTACAGGAAATAGGATTTCGAAAGATGACCTGAAAAGATTTCTCGATGCCTGCCGCGGTGCACTTGTTATGATTGATGAAGCATACTGGGGTTTTGGCTCGAAAGAAAACGATTATGTAAAACCTTTTATTGATGAATTTCCGAACCTTGTTATTTGCAGAACATTCTCGAAATACTTTGCGCTCGCAGGATGCAGAATCGGTTATGCTTTTGCAGGTAAAAACCTCGAGGAACTTATCAATTATTCCGTGAGGTATCTCGGATTTAACAGGCTGTCCGAAAAGCTTGGTGAGATAGCAATGGACGATGATGAGTATTACACTAGAGTAACAAAACTCATGCAGGAAGATAAAGAGTATTTCTATGCGGAATTCAAGAAACTCGACGGCTTCACACCGTATAAATCTTACGCAAACTTCATGCTCGTCGATATGCCGAAAGAAATAAGAAAAGATCTGAATAAATTCCTCAAGGAAAGAAATCTCTTGATAAAATTCCTTGATGAAGAAGCTTTTAAAACGGAAACAAGAATAACTCTCGGTACCAGAGAACAAAATATGTACCTTATTGAATCAATAAAAGAATTTTTAGGAAAAAAATAAAATTTTAAAATGGCCCAAAAATCAAAGGTTAAACAGAATGAAAGTACTAATTATCTCAAGTACATTCTAATTGCACTGATTGCAGCTATCGCTGCATATTTTATTTATAATTATTTCCAGGATAAGAATAAAAATGAATTTAAAGTTAAAAGCAGCGAAGAATTATTAAAAGATAAACCCGAACCGCAGTTTGTAAAGCAGGGTGAGCTTGAATTCAGGAAGAAAGATAATAAAAGCATAATAAGTAAAATAGACATAGAAATTGCAGATGATGATGCAAAATCACAGCAGGGGCTTATGTTCAGGAAATCGATGGACGAAAACCGCGGAATGCTTTTCATATTCAAACAACCGGCAGTACATTCATTCTGGATGAAAAACACTTTGATTTCACTCGATATTATTTTCCTGGATGAAAATAAAAAAATCATAAAAATCCATAAACACACAACTCCGCTTTCGGAAAAAGACTTGCCTTCAGGCGGACTGACTTTATTTGTTGTGGAGGTTAATGCCGGATATACCGATAAGTATGGTATAGCCGAAGGCGATTTTGTTAATTTCACAAAACAATAAATGCCGGGTGAAATATTAAATAAATCCGAATTTTTCTTCAACCGTGAATTAAGCTGGATTGAGTTTAACCGAAGGGTGCTGGAAGAAGCATTGGATAAAACCAACCCGCTTCTCGAAAGGATTAAATTTACATCTATCTTCAGTACAAACCTTGACGAATTTTTTATGATTCGCGTGTCAGGTTTAATCAGGCAGGTGAAAAGCGGCGTGAGTGAAGCTTCTTCGGACGGATTTACCGCACAGGACCAGAGAGCCGAAATCTATAATGCGCTCTGCCCGCTTGTTAACGAACTCTACAGGATTTATAACGAAGAACTTGTACCGGGACTGGCAGAAAACGATATTCACTTTTTTAAATACGATGAACTCAGCGAGAAGGAACAGGGAAAACTCGAAAAATATTTCGACGATGAGGTATTCCCCGTACTAACCCCTATTGCACTGGATAACGTTCACCCGTTTCCGAATCTCGTTAACCGTACAATCGCTCTTGCAATTAAATTGATTGATCCCGATACAGAGAATGTGGATGAAAAAATTTCCGTTCTTCAGGTGCCGAGTAATTTTCCCAGATTCCACCGTATTACTAAAGAACCGGGAGAAAATTTCATACTTTTTGAAGATATTATAAAAGCCAATGCATATAAGCTTTTTCCGGGAATGAAAATTATTGATTCATATGCATTCAGAATAACAAGAAATGCCGACCTCGAACTCGAAGAAGAAGAAGCAGATGACTTGCTTACCCTGATTGAGGAAGAAGTGAAAAAAAGACGCCTTGGAATTATTGTCAGGTTCGAAGTTGACGATAAAATTCCCGACGATATTTTTAACCTGCTTGTAAATGATTTATCGATTGCAAAAAATGAAATTTACAGGCTTAACGGCCCTTTGAATCTCGGAGATTTAATGTACCTTTACAATATCGATAACAGGAATTTAAAATATGAAGGTTATACGCCGAGAATAACATCATCTTTCAGGGAAGAAGATAATTTTTTCAAAGCAATAAGAAAAAAAGACGTATTTCTTCACCATCCTTTTTATTCTTTTTCTTCCGTAAGCGAATTCATAACACAGGCTGCGGAAGACCCTAATGTTTATGCAATAAAATTAACATTATACAGAACCAGCGGCGATTCCCCTATAATTAAAGCCCTGATTGATGCGGCGGAAAACGGGAAACAGGTAACTGCAATCGTGGAATTAAAAGCAAGATTCGATGAGGAAAATAATATTATCTGGGCGCGGGCACTCGAAAATGCAGGCGTACACGTTGTTTACGGTATAGCAGGACTGAAGACCCATTGCAAAATGGCTTTGATTGTGCGCAGGGAAGATAAATCTATGAAACGCTATTTGCATCTGAGCTCCGGAAACTATAATCCTATTACTGCAAAAATTTATACTGACTTCGGGCTTTTCACAGCGGACGAAGATTTCTGCAACGATGCTTCGAACCTGTTTAATTATCTGACAGGTTATTCGAAATTCACGACATATAAAAAACTTATCGTCGCTCCGTTTTCTATGAGAAAAAGCCTCATTAGGTTAATCGAGGAAGAAGTTAATTATCATAAAGAATTCGGAAACGGTTACATACTCTGCAAAATGAATTCTTTGGTTGACGATAAAACCATAATGAAATTATATTTTGCTTCCCAGCAGGGTGTTAAAATTGATTTGCTGGTAAGGGGTATTTGCAGATTAAAACCAAACGTACCCGGGCTGAGTGATAATATTAATGTTTATAGTATTGTAGGAAGATTTCTCGAACACAGCAGGGCATATTTATTTAATAATAACGGCAGCCCCGTGATCTATACAGGGAGTGCAGATATTATGGAAAGAAATTTCGACAGGAGAGTCGAAATTCTTTTCCCGATTGAAGAAAAGGGAATAAAAGAGGAATTGGTAGATATTCTGAATTTATATTTAAAAGATAATCTGAAAACAAGAGTACTGATGAACGACGGCTCATACAGGCGAAAACCTCTCGGAGAAGAACCGATGAATGTTCAGGAATACCTTGTTGCAAAAGTAAAGAAAAAATCATTAACAGAAATAAAAAAAGAACACAGAAAAAAAGTGAAAAAACATAAATTAAGAAATATTTAATAAATCACTTTTCACTTTTAGTAAAAAACTATGTCATTATATAACGAATACAAAGCTTCATTAAAAAGTTTTGATGTTGAAGAGATACTCGATCTCGTACTTTACAGACCTATTTCATTTCTTCTGGTAAAACTGATTTACCCGACAAACCTGACTCCGAACCAAATTTCAATTGTTTCTATGATTTTTGGTCTTGGTTCCGGAATTGCATTTTATTTCGGAGAGTATCAGTACATTATTGCAGGTGGAATTTTTATCTTCCTGTCGAATGTACTGGATTGCGCAGACGGGCAGCTTGCAAGATTAAAGAAAAACGGAACAAAAGTCGGCAGAATCATAGACGGATTTATCGATTACGTTACTGGTGCTTCTGTATTTATCGGTATTGGATTTGCTTTGCACTATATCACAGGAAATCCGCTCTATGCTTGGGGTTTATCGGCAATCGGAGCCGCTTCAAGAATTCTACAGAATATGTTTTTTGATTATTACAGGAATATGTACCTCATGTATGTTTACAATAAAGTAAATGATGTAAACGGAGAGATTATTGAATTCACGGAAGAACAGGAAAGACTGAAAACGGTTAAAGGCAGTAATCTGGATAAAATGCTCGTAAATATGTATCTCTTTTACTGCAATTTTCAGAAAAATTCTACGAGTCACGTTGATATAAAGGTCTCACCTGAAGTCTATAAACAAAAAAATAAAACTTTATTGAGGTTATGGAGCTGGATAGGTTCAACTACTCATTTAACGCTGACAATTGTTTTCTGTTTTATAAACAGGCTCGATATATATTTAATTTTAACAATAACTTTAGGCAACTTAATATTTTTCATCCTGTTGATGATTCAGAAACGAGTAATAAATAAATTTAAATTAATAAAATAAACCGATAATAATTTTATGCAGGCTGTTATTCTTGCGGCGGGAATTGCCAAAAGGCTGAGACCCCTTACCGATAATACACCTAAGTGTTTGCTTAAAGTAGGAAAGACGAATCTTCTTCACAGGACTTTAGATAACCTCATTTCGAACGGAATAAATGATTTCGTTTTTGTCCTCGGTTACAGGGGAAATATGATAATGGATTATTTAAACAAAAATTTTTCGACAATAAATAAAACTGTTCTTACAAATCCCGATTATGAAAACAATAATAACTCATATTCGTTGTGGATGACAAAGGATTGTGTAAAGGACAGTATGCTTCTTCTCGACAGCGATATTTTATTTGATAAAGAGATAATTGATAAGCTGCTAAAGTCCGGACATGGAAACTGCCTTGCAGTAAACGTAACTGAAAATCTCGATGAAGAACAAATTAAAGTAATCATAGACGACGAAAACAAAATACTGCATATCGGAAAAGAAATAAATATTAAGGAATCGGCCGGCGAATCAATCGGAATAGAAAAATTCGACAAATATTATTTGAAGGAACTGTATAACATTCTGGACAGGAAAATCGTAAAAGAAAATAATGTCAATGAATTTTATGAAGCTTCCTTTCAGGAAATAATCGATAAAAACGATTTAAGGAACAGTATATTTGGCATTGATGTTTCAGATTATGATTGTATGGAAATCGATACGGTGGATGACTATAATTATGCATCCAATTTATATTCAAATTTAATAAGTTAAGAGGAATTATTTGAGCAACTACAACAGAAGACCTGGATTTATGGGAGGTTTCAGTTTTTTTCCTCCTGTTATTAAGTATTTATTAATAAGCAATGTAGCAGTTTTTGTACTACAGCATTTTTTCCTGGATACTTTAAAATTCGGGGACACAAATCTTGGAATGACATTTTTCAGGCTCTTTGCCCTGCAGCCTGTTTTCCAGAATGTACAGATTAAATCTGCATTCATCGGTCCATTTATGCCCTGGCAGTTAATTACTTATATGTTTCTGCATGCTGATTTTACACATATCTTTTTCAATATGTTTGCTTTGTGGATGTTCGGAATGGAGCTTGAAAATCTCTGGGGAGCAAAAAAATTCTTAATTTATTACACTATTTGCGGGCTTGGAGCTGCACTTGCAAATTTATTGATAGCTCCGATATTCAGTACCGTCGGACCTACGGTCGGCGCATCAGGCTCGATTTACGGTGTCCTTGTTGCATTTGGCTATCTTTTCCCGAACAGGCAGATTTATATTTATTTTCTAATCCCGATTAAAGCTAAATATCTTGTTGTACTGTATATGGCTCTCGAAGTCTTTGCTGTTGCATCGCAGTCCGAATCAGGCATTGCACACTTTGCACACCTCGGGGGAGCTGTTGTAGGAATTATTTACCTGCTTATTACAAGCCGCCAAAAATTAAACTTTTTTACTAGTTTTAAATCACAGGACAAAACGGGATTTTTCGGCAGCAATAATAATACACAATATAAACCACCCACTTATTCCGAGCCCAAACAAAAAGTATTTAATGCGGATTACAAGGATATCGAACAAAGGGATTATAAAAATGAAATCGATGTAAGACAGCAGGAAATTCAGGAGAAAATAGACACGGTTCTCGATAAACTCAGCAAAAGCGGCTACCAGAGCTTAACTGACGAAGAAAAGAGAATCCTTTTTGAAGAAAGTAAAAAACTTCGCTGACAAATAATTCAGATTTAACAATGAGATTTAAAACACGCGTAGTAAATATAGGAAGCATTCCTCTTGGTGGTAATTATCCAATCAGAATTCAATCTATGACCACCACAGATACAATGGATACCACTTCAACAGTTAAGCAATGCATTAGAATAATCGAAGCAGGCGCAGATTATGTGAGAATTACTGCCCCCAGCATTAATGAAGCAAAAAATCTTGAAAACATAAAAAAAGAATTAAGAACTTCCGGTTTCAATACACCTTTGATTGCCGATATTCATTTCACGCCAAACGCAGCAGAGGTTGCAGCAAGAATAGTGGAAAAAGTCCGCATCAATCCGGGCAATTATATAGACAAGAAAAAATTTAATATAATAGAATATACCGATTCACAATATGCACATGAGATTGAAAAAATAAGGGAGAGATTTGTACCATTAATTAAAATCTGCAAAGAATACGGAACCGCGATGAGGATTGGCACGAACCACGGCTCCCTTTCCGACAGGATTATGAGCAGGTACGGAGATACACCATTGGGTATGGTTGAATCAGCATTGGAATTTGTAAGAATATGCGAAGAAGAAAGTTATTACGACATAGTACTTTCAATGAAATCAAGCAACCCGAAAGTTATCATTGATGCTTACCGCCTTCTTGTAAAAATAATGATTGATGAAAAAATGAATTACCCGCTTCACCTCGGTGTAACCGAGGCAGGCGATGGTGAAGACGGCAGGATAAAATCATCGATGGGAATAGGAACACTGCTTGAAGAAGGACTCGGTGATACAATCAGGGTCTCGCTTACTGAAGAACCTGAATATGAAATTCCTGTCTGTAAAATTCTTGTAAATAAAGCCGGTAATCTGAGTGAAAAATCGGAAGAAAAAGATTTTTCAAAATTGCATTTTGATATTAAAAATATTCTGTCCCATTCAGTCGATAAAATAGGGGGAAAGAATGTTCCTGCAGTTATTATAAATCTTGATGAAGTAAACTATAAAAACCTGGAAGAAATAGATTACCGTTACAGTGAGTCGCAGGATAAATGGAATATTGCTGACACTGCTCCTGACTATATTTATGCAGGAAGTAATCCGGTAAATATTAAACTTCCGGGCACATTGAAAATTATTTACAATTATAATGTATGGAAAGACGTCGAGAATAAAGAAAACTCGGTTCCGATTATCTGTCAGGATGAATATGTTTCAGTGGATTTGGCTTCAGAGAAATTTATATTGGTAAGAAACATTAAAGATTCTCTTTTTATTAATAAAATAATAAATGACGATAAATGTATACTGGTGACAAGTTTTAATGACAGCGATTACATGACAGGAATTAAAGAAACCTGTAAAGAAATAAATGAACTTGAAATTAAATCTCCAATTGTCTTTGCAAAGACTTATAAGAATATTTCTGAAGAAGTTTTTATTAGTCATTCATCGGTTGATATCGGTGGATTATTCATAGACGGATTCGGAAACGGCATCTGGCTCGATTCTCCAACCATTGATAAAAAAACAATTGCCCGTGTAAGCTTTGGAATACTGCAGGCTGCAAGAAAAAGAATTTCTAAAACCGAATATATTTCCTGCCCTTCCTGCGGGCGTACGCTTTTCGATTTACTGGAGACAACTGCTAAAGTCCGTGAAAGAACCAATCATCTTAAAGGTATTAAGATTGCAATAATGGGGTGCATTGTAAACGGACCCGGTGAAATGGCAGATGCTGACTATGGTTATGTGGGCAGCGGCATCGGTAAAATATCTTTATATAAAGGTAAGGAAATCGTGAAACGAAGCATTAATACCGAATCCGCAGTAGATGAACTGATTAATATTATAAAAGAAAACGGCGACTGGGAAGAACCTAAATAATTTTATTTTTACAAATCGCCCACGCAGCCATCGTCATCCCGTCGTAAATTTCATTTGTACTTATTTTTAAATCTATTTCTTCTATACTCAATTCCATTAATTCAAATTCTTCCGAATCGTCTTTTGTTTCTTTATTAGATGGTTTTAAGTTTCGTGCTATGAATACGTGGCAAATCTCGTCTGCAATTCCGTTATAAGGATTGAAAAATCCGGCTTTTTCCAAATCCCCGTCCAATCCGGTTTCCTCGATTAATTCTTTCCTTGCAACCAGCTCAGGTGTTTGTCCTTCTTTTATTCCACCGCCGGGAAATTCAATACTGAACCTTTCATTCAAATACCTGAATTGATTTACCAGAATAATTTTCCCGTTATCTTTAATCGGAATAATAAAAGAGGAACCGGCTGTATGTACATAATGATACTCGTAAGCTTTTCCTCCCGGCAGTTCATACTTATCATACATATACGTCCACCAGGGATTTTTAAATTTTATTTCGGATGAAATTTTCTTCCAGGGTTTTAGCGGCATAATATTGTTTGATGAATTTTGTTCAAAATAACTCAAACAGAAATAAAAATCACATCAATTATTTTATAATTTCAATTGAGATTAATTAATGTTTTTATAAAATTTTTATGTAAACATTCAAACATTTTATATGATACTTATTTAATCCCGACTATTTTTGTATAAATAAGGGATGAATATGAATTATTCAGAAAAAAGAAACAGAGCAAAGTTAATCCCGATATTACTTCCCGGGAGTATTTATGTAATTGTAGTATTTGCTTTCCTGTTTTTCATAATGTCGGATAATCTCAATAAATACTTTTCCGATAACAACGGAATGCTGGTCGGCTCGAGGTGGTTTTCATACCATTATACAGAAGATAAATATTTCCATCCGGCTACTGATAAAAAATATATAGATAAATCTGAAGCTTTTCATCAATTAATACAAATATCCAGAAAAAGAGAATATTCCGAATCTGATATAAAACTAGTTGATGAATTAATTGACTCTTTTGCACAAAATTCCTCAATACTGAAAAACGGGGAAAAGCAAATAAATACATTAGAATTAAATATAAAAATTGATAAAATTCGATAATCTTTATAAAATTTTAATACTATCCCTCCAATATTTTATGCCATAATTATATAATAGTATCTAATTTTGTAATAAAAAATTATGCAAACGGATTATTTAATAGGTCTTTCAATATCTTTCTTAATTATGATATATCTCTGTATCGTAATTTTTAAACCTGAAAAATTTTAATCATATATGAAAACACTTGATATTGTTCAAGTATTATTTTTTATTTTAATTTTAACTGTTTTAACACCCCTTCTGGGTAAATTTATGTTCAAAGTATTTACCGGGAAGAAAAATATTCTGTCACCTGTATTCGGGAAATTTGAAAAACTGATTTATAGATTTCTGAAAGTGGCTCCGGAAGAAGAAATGGACTGGAAGAAATATCTATGGGCAGTTCTGATTTTTAACTTTGCCGGTTTCGTTTTCTTGTTTATTCTGCAAATTATTCAGCAATGGCTTCCTCTGAATCCGCAAAATCTTCCGAATGTTCCCTCGGACCTTGCATTCAATACCGCTGTAAGTTTTATGACAAACACTAACTGGCAGGCTTATGCGGGTGAGAACACTCTGGGTTATGCTGTTCAGATGCTCGGACTGACAGTTCAGAATTTCCTCAGCGCAGCAACGGGAATTGCTGTTTTGCTTGCTTTGATTCGCGGAATAACCTTAAAACTAAATGATAAACTCGGAAACTTCTGGGTGGATATGGTAAGGACAATTTTATATGTTCTGATTCCGCTATCTGTTATTGTTTCGGTTTTGCTTATCAGTCAGGGAGTTATTCAGAATTTTTCATCATATGCAAATATAAAAACGCTCGAAGGAATTGACCAGATTATTCCCCTTGGTCCCGCCGCATCGCAGACCGCAATAAAATTACTTGGCACAAATGGCGGAGGTTTTTTTAATGCAAACAGCGCACATCCTTTTGAAAACTCAACACCTTTATCCAATTTTATTGAGGTAATTAGCCTGATAGTAATCTCAGCCGCACTTACATATACTTATGGATTGATGTCGGGTTCCAAAAAGCAAGGATGGGTTTTGTATGGTGTAATGTTGTTTTTACTTGTATGCGGAATTGCAACATCGCTTTACTCGGAATATTTATTTAATCCGGTTTTAAATACTGCATCAAACCTCGAAGGAAAAGAATTAAGATTCGGAATTGTGAACAGCGTAATCTGGTCAACAGCAACAACAGGTACTTCCTGCGGAGCCGTAAATGCAATGCACAGCAGCCTTTCCCCGCTTGCCGGAATGGTTGCAATGTTTAATATGATGCTTGGTGAAATTGTTTTCGGAGGGGTCGGCTCGGGTATGTACGGCATGCTCATTTTTGTATTCATTACCGTATTTATAGCAGGTCTGATGGTTGGCAGAACTCCCGAATACCTCGGTAAGAAAATCGAATCCTTTGATATTAAAATGGCAATGGTAGCGGTCCTTATTCCAAATATCATAATACTCGTTTTTGCTGCAATTGCAACTTCGACTGCATCCGGCTTATCGAGCTTAGCAAATGCAGGACCGCACGGATTATCAGAAATTCTTTATGCATTTTCTTCAGGTGCAGGAAATAACGGAAGCGCCTTTGCAGGACTAAATGCAAATACAGTATTTTACAATCTTACCATTGGAACAGCAATGCTTTTCGGAAGATTCGGTGTAATTATCCCTGTTATGGCTATTGCAGGAAATCTTGTAAAGAAAAACAAAGCACCCGTCAGCGCAGGCACATTCACTACCGATAACTATGTTTTTGCTGTCTTGTTGATTGGTGTAATTTTTATCGTTGGAGCATTGACTCATTTCCCTGCATTGAGTCTTGGACCTATTGTAGAACATTTATTAATGAATAACGGAGTAGCATTTTAAATATGAATGACAAAAAAAATAAATTATTTGAACCCGCAATAATAAAAGATGCCATAGTAAATTCGTTCATTAAGTTAAATCCGAAAGTTTTAATGAAGAACCCTGTAATGTTTATAGTCGAGATCGGTGCTTTTATGACCACGATTATATTTCTTCTGGCACTGTTTAAAGGTGAGTATTCTTCGTTCAATCTTCAAATCGGTATCTGGCTGTGGTTTACGGTATTGTTCGCAAATTTTGCCGAAGCAGTTGCAGAAGGCAGAGGAAAAGCTCAGGCAGAAACACTTAAGAAAGCAAGAAAACAAACATCGGCAAGAAAACTTGTAGATGACAAAGAAACTGTAGTAGGTGCCGACGATTTGAAAAAAGATGACCTTGTTGTATGTGAATCCGGTGATATAATTCCCGCTGACGGAGAAGTTGTAGATGGAGTTGCAAGCGTAGATGAATCAGCAATCACCGGAGAATCCGCTCCTGTTATACGCGAAAGTGGTGGGGACAGAAGTGCAGTTACGGGAGGTACAAAAGTTCTAAGCGATAGAATTGTTATTAAAATTACCTCCGAACCGGGAAATACTTTTATGGATAAAATAATATCCCTTATAGAAGGTGCAATTCGTCAGAAGACTCCGAACGAAATTGCATTAACAATTATGCTCGCGGGATTAACAATTATTTTCCTGCTTGCAGTTGTAACATTACCTTCTTTTTATTTATACAGCCTGAATGCTTCAGGACTTCAGGGATTAAGTAATATAACCGTTCCTATTCTTGTTTCCCTGCTCGTATGCCTTATTCCTACTACAATCGGCGGCCTGCTTAGCGCAATCGGTATCAGCGGCATGGACAGGCTGATTAAACGGAATGTTATTGCCACAAGCGGCAGGGCAATTGAAGCAGCAGGCGACCTCGATGTTTTATTGCTCGATAAAACAGGAACCATAACTCTTGGAAATAGAATGGCAACCGATTTTGTTCCAGCTTCATCTGTATTACCTGAACAACTTGCCGAAGCGGCTATGCTGTCTTCAATATCGGATGAAACACCGGAAGGCCGCTCTATTATTAAACTAGCAAAAGAAAAATTTTATCTGCACTCAAAAGAAATGATTCCCGCAAATGTTACTTTTATTCCATTTTCAGCGGAAACCAGGATGAGCGGAATAGACATTAAAGATGAAAACGGAAATATTAGAAGAATAAGGAAAGGTGCTGCAGATGCAGTTGAAAGATATATTGAATTTAATAAAGGAAACTACCCCGAGGAAATAAATGCAATAGTGAGAAAAGTTTCTTCGGAAGGCGCAACTCCGCTTGTTGTTGCCGAAAATAAATCGGTGCTGGGCGTTATACGATTGAAGGACATTGTGAAAGGCGGAATAAAAGACCGCTTTGCACAATTAAGAAAAATGGGTATTAAGACTGTAATGATTACAGGTGATAATCCTCTCACTGCCGCTGCTATAGCCGCCGAAGCAGGAGTAGATGATTTTATTGCCGAAGCAAAACCCGAAGATAAACTGATTCGAATCAGAAACGAACAAAGAGGCGGACATCTTGTCGGTATGATTGGAGACGGAACTAATGATGCACCTGCTCTAGCTCAGGCAGATGTGGGAATTGCAATGAATTCCGGTACGCAGGCTGCAAGAGAAGCAGGAAATATGGTTGATCTCGACAGCAACCCTACAAAATTAATTGAAGTGGTTGAAGTCGGCAAGCAGCTTCTGATTACCCGTGGTTCGCTCACGACATTCAGCATTGCAAATGATGTTGCAAAATACTTCGCAATACTTCCTGCACTATTTTCCGTGCTTTATGCAGTTAAAGGAAGCTTAGGACCTTTGAACATTTTGAACATTATGCATCTCGCCTCACCGCAAAGCGCAATTCTTAGTGCAGTAATTTTTAATGCGATAATAATAATACTGCTTATTCCTCTTTCACTTCGCGGAGTTAAGTATCGTCCGCTTGGTGCATCCACAATACTGAAGATAAACCTTTTGATATATGGTGTCGGCGGCGTTATTGCTCCTTTTATAGGAATTAAATTAATAGATTTGTTTATAAACGCAATTAATCTTGTATAAAATGAAAATCATAATTATATCAGTAAAATTTCTTTTGCTTATGACCCTTCTTACAGGTTTGATTTATCCGTTATTTATTTTCGGCATTGCAAAAATTGCATTTCCTGATAAATCTGCGGGCAGTTTTATTGAAATAAATGGAAATATTATCGGTTCTAATTTAATTGCCCAAAAATTCGACAGCTCAATATATTTTCAACCGCGTCCATCTTCAATCGACTATCAGCCAATGCCTTCGGGAGCCAGTAACTACGGTCCTACAAGTCAAATGCTAAAAAATATTTCCGATTCATTAAGAAAAGCATACGTAAAAAAGAATATGCTTCCCGATAATACGAATGTCCCTCTCGATGCAATATTTTCATCAGGAAGCGGTATTGACCCGCACATTAGTCCGGAAAATGCGAATCTTCAGGCTGGCAGAATTATTATAGAAAGAAAATTTGATTTTAATAAGAAAAAGCAATTATTAGATTTGATATATAAATTAACTGAAAATCCGCAGTTCGGATTCCTTGGTGAACCAAGAATAAATGTACTTGTTTTAAATTTAGAACTGGATAAACTTTAATTTATCTTACTACATTCATGTAAATCCCGGATTAATTTCACTTTAGAATATGAATAATTTTACACACACCGGAACGGTCAAAGGCTACCTTTTTTTACATACAATAACAATGCTGTTAACATTATTACTGATTAAAGGTTTTTTATAATATTTTTATATATCAGGCATAACTTTTTATCTTATAATAATATATTAATATCTATTTTTGTATTAAGAATTATAAGAATTAAAAATTAAAAATGAAAATTTTAAAAAAAATATTAACAATAACATTTCTCTTTCTTTTAGCATCATCAGCGATAAGTCAGATTGAAATAAATTTAAAAAAATCTTTTATTGAATCTATAAAAGATAAAATAACAGTTACACTCGATTATAATCTCGATGCTGCAAATGACAGGAATATAGATGTTTATCCCGATTTTTATTCTCCAAGAGGACAATCAATAAAACAATCAAGAAACAGTACGGTTTTAATTTTGGCCGGGAGAAACGATTTCATAGGTCTGCCTTTAATCGCAAAAGTTTTTAATGTGAAAGCTGATTCAAAAGCAATTGATATTGTTTCCAATAATAAAGGAAATATTATAAGATTAAACGGAGTATGGCGTCTCTGGTGCGATTATTTGGAAAACGACAATATTATACAAGGAGCAAATAATGAAGTGATAAAAGACTATAATTCAAAGCATGTTTTTGAATTAGCACCCGTATTAAGAATAAATAAAGAAAACCTGAACGGATTCGATGAAAAAATTAATGCTCATAGACTTGTTGACGCTGAAACTGCAATCGGAAAATATTCATCTGCAAAATGCAGGATTGTAATTAATGATAGCATTGTTACATTAATTACTCAAGGATTAGTATATGATTACGCTGATTTTACAATGCAATTAAACAGTTCCCCTGAAATTAAAGATGATGGAATGATAATATTTTGTGATGTCTTTGGGGACAATGATAATCTGTTATTTAAAAATCTTAAGATGGTGTTTATAAAAAATTCCGAACCTGAAAAAACAGTACGGAAATTATCAAAAGGAGATAGACTTAAAGTATTAGGAATTCCAAGAATAGACTTAAATGAAATTGATTCAAGAATAAAAATTTCAGAAACGGATAAGCAGGTTTTAGATGGGAATCTTCCTTTTGAAATGATAATTTTATCTGTTTTGGATAATTAAATTGCAAACTAAAGAATAATTATGAAAAATTCACAATCAGTATTTTTTTCTATATGTATTATACTGTTTATATTATTTGATTCGGCATATTCACAGGATAGTAAAATAAATGAATCAAAGAATTTAGATTCCGGAAATAAAGCATTCCTGAAACAAACGCAAAATATAACATTAGATACTGTTATGATAAATGATGAAAAACCCGTGAGCGAACCGTTTGCTTTCGGTGATTTTACCTGGCTAAACGGAAATGACAGAAGACACAAACTGTTACTCGATACAAAATATTTTACGGGAAGTTTCATGCTAGATATGAATTACACATATTCAAATCATCATCCCGTAGATAATACTGTAGTTGGTTCTACTGCACTGGCAAGGAATAACGAATTTGAAGTGTCTTTTGCAGGCATAGGCGGAGACTTTCATTATAATAATGTGCGCGGAAGAATTATGCTGCAATTGGGAACACGCTCGACTGTAGTTCCGAGAAATGATTTCAGTACAACCAGAGGACAATTTGACCTTGCGAATGCTTATAGATATTTAAGCGAAGCTTATGCAGGTTATCACTGGGATAAATGGAACGGAATAAATCTCGATGCCGGAATCTTTATGTCTTATGTTGGTTTATTTTCATATTATAATAGTGAGAATTGGGCTTACCAACCGTCATTTACTTCAGATAATACACCCTGGTTCTTTAATGGTTTGAGATTACAAACTTTTCCGAGTGATAAATTAAAGCTTGAACTCTGGGTAATTAACGGATGGCAAACGTATGGAAAGTTTAATGATAATCCCGGTCTTGGATTTCAAATTTTGTACAGACCTGTTGAATCAATTTCAGTTTTATCGAATGGTTATTACGGTACTGATACGCAGGATAAACCCGGTAGAATCAGAGTACACAGCGATAATAGTCTGGAAGTACGTTATTATAATCATCCGGGAAAATTTCTACATCGTGCTGCATTTTCTTTAACAGGTGATTTGGGTTTTGAAAATGGCGACGGAGTAACTGCTTTTGGAGGCGATGGAGGTCCTGCGCAGAATTTTATCAGCGGTATGCTTTATAATAGATTGTGGTTTGCAAATGATCATTACGGTTGGACAATCGGTGGAGGTTTTATTCATAATCCCGGAAGATATCTTGTCCTTCTTCCAACAGGTGTTGCAGGTCAGATTTTCGACACTTCACCGGGAACAAAATTCGATGGATGGGATGTTTCGACTACGCTTGATTGGATGCCCGATGAAAATATCACCTGGCGGCTCGAATTTGTCCATCGTGAAGCTAACATTCCTTACTTTGCCGGACATGGAGGTGTAACGTCACCTGATGGATATATTACGACACAGGTTCCACCGGGTTGGCTACCTGACCTTGTAAAAGCAGAATCAAGATTAATCTTTGCAGTTCTATGTAGATTTTAAAAATAAATTAATATTATCATTTTTTTTATTGACCAAATAAATGTACTTGTTTTAAATATTGAGTTAGATAAATTGTAAATTATGGAAGAATTATCCAGGCCCGACCCGGATGAATTGCTTGCTCAGATTAAAAAAGATGAGCAGAAAGATAAAAAAGGTAAATTAAAAATTTACCTCGGCATGTGTGCGGGTGTCGGTAAAACTTTTGCAATGCTTCAGGATGCAAGTAAAGCAAAAGGACGTGGAACGGATGTATTAATCGGCTATGTGGAAACCCACGGCAGAGCCGAAACGGAATTTCTTTTGTTTTACCTGCCCCAGCTTCCGAGGAAAAAAATCAATTATAAAGGTTTCGAACTCGAGGAAATGGATGTAGATACAATCCTCGAAAAAAAACCAAAGCTCGTAGTGGTTGATGAACTTGCCCACACAAATGCCCCCGGCAGCAGACATAATAAACGTTATCTCGATGTCCTTGAATTGCTGGATAACGGCATAGATGTTTATACTGCAATAAATGTTCAGCATATAGAAAGCCTTGCCGATACAGTTAGTCAGATAACAGGAATAATAATCAAAGAATCCGTACCAGATTCAATACTCGATGTTGCTGATGAAATCGAACTTGTCGATATATCACCCGATGAACTTTTACAGAGACTTTCCGACGGAAAAGTTTATACGGCAGACAAGACAAAAAATGCTATAGAAAATTTTTTCAGAAAAGGTAATTTAAGTGCATTGCGTGAACTGTCCCTAAGACTTACTGCAGACAGAGTCGACAGACAGGTGCGCGATTATATGCAGGAAAACCGCATTCCCGGTCCCTGGAAATCCACACAAAGAATTTTAATCGGCATAGGCCCGAGCCCTAATTCAGCCGACCTTGTCCGCTGGGCAAGGAGAATTGCTTATACTATGGAAGCAAGCTGGATTGCCGTGAACGTAGAGACTCCTCAGGTACTCGATGATAAGCAAAAACGAAATCTTAATAAAAATCTCGAACTTGCAAAGGAACTCGGCGCTGAAATTATTACAACTTCAGACACGGATATTGTAAAAGCTATTATGAGGGTTGCAAAAAGACAGAATGTTACGCATATTTTGGTCGGAAAATCACAAAACAGGAGTTTCATTTCAAGAATATTCAAAAAGGATATCGTAGATAGAATATTAAATGAAAGCGGACAGATTGATGTCTATGTTGTTTCGGGAGACGTATATAAATCCGAAAATAAAAGAATATTTCAACTCCCAAAAATTCAATCAGGACCGCTGAAATATTTTTTATCCGCATTAATAGTCTGCCTTGTTGCTGCAATTTGTTACCCGTTCAGTGATATTTTGGGATATCAAACAGTAGCATTAATATTGCTTTTTGTCGTGACATTGCTTCCTCTGATATTTGGTCCGGGACCTGTTTTACTTTCTGCTGTTATAAGCCCGATTATCTGGAATTATTTATTCGTACCACCCAAATTTACTTTCTTCATCACGCGCAGTGAAGATATTCTTATGTTTGTTATGTTCTTTATCATTGCATTGGTTACGGGTATTCTTACAACAAAAATCAGACAGCGTGAAAGAGCCGTTCTGCAAAGGGAAGAAAGAGCTGTAGCACTTTATAACCTCGCAGATGACCTTTCAAAAGCAAAGAACCTGGAAGAAGTAATTAAGGAATCAGTTAAAAACCTGAAAAAAGTTTTTAACTCTGAAGTTGTTTTTTTTATATTCGATGATTTAAAAAATAAATTAACCGAAAGCAATTATACAGAATCAATAAATATTTCGGAAAAAGAATTCAGCGTTGCCCAGTGGGTGTATACGAATAAAAAAAGAGCGGGGCATTATACTGACTCTCTTCCTTTTGCAGAATTTATTTATTATCCGCTTAACGGTCCGCGCGGAATTTACGGAGTTACAGGTTTAAAAATGAAAGACGAAATTCTTTTCCGCGAAAAAGAAACCCTGCTTAACAGCTTTATAAAGCAAACAGGTGCAGCCGTTGAACGCGAGTTCTTAAACAAAGGAGCTAATAAAGCTCTCCTGCTTGAAGAATCCGAAAAACTGTATAAAACTTTGTTCGATAGTATATCACACGAACTAAAGACTCCGATAGCCGCAATTATGGGAGCTTCCAGCTATCTTTTGCATTCTCAATCACCGGCCGGAAACGATACACAAAACCAGCTTTTCGAAGAAATAAATACTGCAACAATCAGGCTTAACAGGCTTGTGGAAAACCTGCTCGATATGGCAAGACTCGAAAGCGGAATGCTGATTCCAAATATCAAAACCTGCGATGTTAACGATTTATATAACAGCGTATTAAATAATTTCGAAAATGAAAATATAACTCAGGAAATTACAACCGATATTCAGGATAATTTTCCTTACATCAATATAGATTTTGTACTTATGGAACAGGCTTTGAAAAATATTTTGCAGAATGCAATTATTTATTCTTCACCAAATTCGAAAATTGAACTGCAGGCTTTATACGATGAAGAAAATATATTTTTAATAATATCCGATAACGGAAAAGGTATTCCCGGGCAAAATCTCGAACATATTTTTGACAAATTTTACAGAATTGATAATAATAAATCGGGCGGAACCGGGCTTGGACTTTCCATTACAAAAGGAATTGTTGAAGTCCACAAAGGAACTATTACCGCTTCAAATAAAAAAACCGGCGGTCTGAAATTTATAATTAAATTACCAAGGGAATTAAAAAATAATTAGTATGAGTATCATTGAAAATATTCTTGTCATCGATGACGAAATCCAGATAAGACGATTGCTTAAAATCAGTCTTGAAAATTCAGGCTTTAAAGTATTTGAAGCCGAAAATGCTAAGTCGGGACTGCAGGAACTTGCAAACAGCAGGCCGTCACTGGTTCTGCTCGACCTTGGACTGCCTGATGAGGACGGGCTGAGTTTGTTGAAAAAGATAAGGGATTTTTCCGACGTTCCTGTAATTATTCTGTCGGTCCGGAATTCCGAAAAAGACATTATTACGGCTCTTGATTCAGGCGCCGATGATTACATCACGAAACCTTTTAATACTGGTGAACTGCTTGCAAGGATAAGAACATGCCTCAGGCACTCCCAGCCCGAACAAAAAGATCCTGTCTTTACAAACGGCAATGTTACTGTTGATTTTTCAACAAGAGAAGTAAAAAAGAAAGGACAAATTGTAAAACTTACTTCAACTGAATTTTCACTTTTTTCTTTGTTCATAAGAAATTCAGGCAAAGTTCTGACTCACAATTATTTTCTGAAAGAAATATGGGGAAGACCGTTCTCCGATGAGACACAATATCTTCGTGTGTATGTGGCACAGCTTCGCAAGAAGCTGGAAGATAATCCCTCCAGACCCAAAATGTTCATAACCGAATCGGGAGTGGGCTATAGAATGATTGTTATAGAATAAAATTATTCCGTATAAAAAAATTATCCTGCTTTTTTTACGTGATTGCGAATTACCAGGAACATCACTCCAAGTGCAATTAATACCAATGAACTTACGGGTGTAAATGCGCAGATTGCTTTATAACCCAACATGCATTCATCATCGATATTTTTGAAAGGTAAAAATGTTACTAAAGCGGCGATAAAAGATATTATTGCCAGCCAGAGCATTGCTCCGCCTTTTTTCTTTGTTGCTTCTTCCAATGTTAACCTCCGTAAATTTATAAAATAATTTAAGAACTTAAATATTTCTAAAATTATTTATTATGCAAAAATTGATGCTATAAAAAAAAACACTCCGCTTTACCGGGATGCTTTCATAATTTAATACTTCTTTTTCTTCAATTAAATCGCTTTGTGTCGGGGAGTCTCTTGTTCTTTAGTGACTCCCGACACAAGAATAATCAATGAAATCAGCGAAATCAGTGATTCTATTTTACTAAAATCATTCTCATCGTCTTCACAAATTCACCAGTTTCAATTTTATAGAAATATACTCCGCTTGCCTGCCCCGCGCCGTTCCAGTTTACTTCATATTTCCCCGGGGTTAATTCCTGATTAACAAGTTCCGATATTACCCTGCCCGTTACATCGTATACGTTAATTTTCACGAGAGATTTTTTTGCCACGTCAAATTTAATATTCGTCGTCGGGTTAAACGGATTCGGATAATTCTGATACATATTATATTTATCGGGTATAACGTCGGATATATTTTTTATCCCCTGTGTCAGTGTTGCAGTCTTTAAAAGAATATCATCGTTCGGGTCAAATACAACTACAGTAGGTTGCCTGTTGAAATTAAATGCAAATGTCTGATTGTTTGCATCATTCATAACTCTTACAGTTGTATCCGGGCCTGTTGTAAACGAAATTTTTATTGTTATAGGCATTTTATGGAACACAGTGTTAGTCTGTGTCTGGATTGCTTTAAAATTCACTCTCCAGTTTCCTGAACCAAGATTTGCGATTCCGTATGAATTTGCATATGCCGGGTGATTTGCCTGCTTTACCCATTCATCCATGAACCACGTTAAATCCTGTCCTGCAATAGCACTGATTTTTGTCGTAAAATCATCTGTTACGGAATTATTTAATCTGAAATTAACCGTGTCTGTCGCATAACCTTTCAGTGCTGCAAAGAACAATGAATCTCCGATTGTATATCTGAGCATGTGAAGCACACACGCACCTTTATAATAGGTTATTGCAGTGTTGAACAAAGTTCCGTTTGGAGGAGTTGTAATTGCCCAGGAAGGATTATAAATCGGAAATCCCGGATTATGAGATAAATAATATGTTGCATTAGATGTAACATAGGTTTTATATGCGGCATATCCGCTGATATGCTCCGTGTATAAAGATTCAAGGTAAGTTGCAAAACCTTCGTTCAGCCATATGTCCGCCCACGTACCGCAGGTTATCATATCTCCGAACCACTGATGTCCGAATTCGTGTGAAATCAAGCCAACAACTGATGACCACCCTGTCGGGTAAATCGTTGTCAGAGTCTGGTTTTCCATTCCGCCTCCGTATCCCGAAACAGATGCAAAACCGTTTTTCTCGAATGGATGCTCGCCGAATTTTTGCGAGTAAAAAGTTGTCATATCAGCAATTGCATTTTTAGTCGGAGTAATATTTTCTCCCGGAGCGTAGTATAGCCTGATTTGAATGCTGTCATTAGGATTGGATATTTTATGCCACCATACAACATCATAGGTGAAACCTGTTTTACCTGTCAGCACGACAAGGTAAGTTGACATCGGGTCACGGCTTACCCAGTGATACCAGATTGAATCTGCTAAAACAGTTGAATCCTGTAGCCTTCCGTTTGAACCAAGTAATACATTGGAAGGTACTTTTACGGTAATGTCGGTCAATGCTTTATCTGAAGGTCTGTCCCAGCAGGGGAACCAGTATCTTGCACCTTCAGGCTCGCAGTCCGTGTATACATAGCCGGAAGTCAGGGAATAAAAAGCCTGGTCTGAAACATTATTGTGCCTGTAATAAATTTTTATTGTAACCTGTTCATTCGGATTATAAGTCCTGTCGAGTATTATGGTTACTAAATTTGTTGAACTGCTATGTGTAAAATTCAGAGCAGTACCGCTTAACAACCGGACGGAATCAATTACAAGCGATGTGTAAACTGCATTAAGATTAATCGAGTTCAATGTTGAATCTACAAGGAAGTTTATTACGTCACTTCCTGAAAAACCGGCATTTCCCGGTGTCTTAAAACAATTATAAATATTGAGGTTAAGAGTATATTTCAGAACATCATAAGTATGCTTTGGTGTGTTTGGAGAATCACCGAATAATTTTTTTATGTTCGGATTATTTGACTTTTGGTGTGAACATATTTCTGCACCTGTCATTGTACTGAAGTCCTGTCCAAAAAGAAAGTTACTCGATATAAACAGTACAAGCAGAAAAGATAATTTTTTCATAAATATTTTGTTTATTATTTATTTGTATAAAATAATTATTTTACGTATTAATAAAATTGCATTTATTTATCTTAAAATAAACATTTACAATTTTAAAACATACCCCTATTTTATATTGTTCATTAGTTGACTTGTATTAATTATTTCCATTATATAAATTTTAAATACCGTTTACGCCTTGATTATCAGACTTAGTTGCTCTGTTAATACGAACAAGTTACGTTTTCGGTTATATGCACCCTTCGGGAGACCGAAGGGTGTTATTTTTAGTAAAAAATTTCATATCGTCTTTATATTGAAATATTAATTCATATAAATTAGTTTAATACTATTGTGATTTGATATGATTTAAAAAACTTGAACAAAGGAATAAAACACGAATAATTCATCCCAAATATTCAGGGCACTAAAATACAGAAATTTCAAGTTGTTCTTTACCGGGCAGTCAATATCTCTTATCGGAACATGGATTCAAATGATTGCAATGAGCTGGCTGGTTTACGATTTGTCACATTCGGCTTTTTTGCTTGGCTTGGTGGGATTTGTCAGCCGTATCCCGACTCTGGTATTTGCCCCTTTTGCAGGAGTAATTGCCGACAGGTTTAATAAATATAAGTTACTCTTTTTAACACAGGTTCTTGCAATGATTCAAGCTGTAATTATTACAATTCTTCTTTTTACTAACGTTATCCAGATCTGGCATATTTTGGTTCTCGGAATTTTCTTGGGAATTGTCAATTCACTTGATGTACCTGTACGTCAGTCATTTGTAATAGAATTAATCGAAAAAAAAGAAGATTTAAGCAATGCAATAGCTTTAAATTCGGCAATGGTCAATGGTGCACGGCTGATTGGACCAAGCATCGCCGGGATACTCGTTGCATCGTTCGGTGAATCATGGTGCTTTATGATTAATTCACTGAGCTTTATTGCAATTCTGTCCACCTTAATGCTCATGAAAATTACCCCGATTCGGAAAGAGATAAAAGTTGAAAGCTATATAAAAAATTTTAAAGAAGGATTTAAATACGTATACGGTTTTCATCCTATCAGGGATATTCTGTTATTGCTTGCTCTTGTAAGCCTTATGGGAATGCCGTTCCAGATATTAATGCCCGTCTTTGCAAAAGATGTTTTTCACGGAGGACCCGATATTCTTGGAATATTAATGGCTTCCATAGGTGCAGGAGCCCTTATCGGCGCTCTTTATCTGGCTTATAGAAAAACTGTCGTCGGATTGGGAAAAAATTTAGCAATGGCTACAGGACTTTTTGGAACAGGTCTTGTTCTTTTTTCGCTTTCTCAAACATTCTGGCTTTCTTTAATTATTTTAATGTTTACTGGGCTCGGTATGATGGTGGAAATTACAGCAAGCAATACTATGCTTCAGACAATTTCGGAAGATGATAAGCGCGGAAGGGTTATGAGCTTTTATACAATTGCATTTATGGGAACAGTTCCGCTCGGCAATCTTTTTTCGGGTTTGTTTTCCGATTTAATAGGTGCTTCCAATACTATTCTGATAGGAGGTGTGGCCTGTATAATCGGTGCAATAATATTTGCAACCCGCCTGCCTGCTTTTAGAAAATTACTCAAACCGGTTTATATTAAAAAAGAGATTATAACTTTGGAGTAAGAATAGTATAGCAATCATAATCTTCAATTTATTTTTGTAATTTCCTGCAAATAATTTAATAAAAATAAATCAGGAACTAATAAAGTGATTTTTATAGTTGTTTATAGAAAAACGACTATGGATAAAATTAAAATAATTGCAATATTTTTTTATATGATACTATCAATTCATGCAATATCTCAAATACATACAGAAACAGTCGAATACAAAGACGGCTCTGCTACTCTGAAAGGTTATATTGCCTATGATGAATCCTTAAAAGGCACTCGCCCGGGAATACTTGTTGTTCACGAGTGGTGGGGTTTGAATGATTATGCTAAAATGCGCTGCGAAATGCTTGCAAAACTCGGTTACTTCGCATTTGCAGCGGATATTTACGGAGACGGATTCCAGACAACCAGCATGGAAGAAGCAGGTAAACATGCAGGAATATATAGGAATGACAGACAGCTTATGAGGCAGAGAATTAATCTGGCTCTTGCAGAATTAAAGAGACAAAAACTAGTTGACCCTGATAAGATTGCTGCAATCGGATATTGTTTCGGCGGAACTGTTTCACTTGAACTTGCTCGAAGCGGTGCAGATGTCAAAGGAATAGTCAGTTTCCACGGCGGTCTTGATACTCCAAACCCTGCCGATGCCAAAAATATAAAAGCAAAAATTCTCGTGCTGACAGGCGGGGACGACCCTAATGTAAAAGATGAACAGGTCGAAAATTTCAAAAATGAGATGAGAGATGCAGGGGTTGATTACGAAATTACAATTTACGGCGGCGCTGTTCATGCATTCACTAATCCTAATGCCGGTAGCGATAACTCTAAAGGAATGGCATATAATGAAAAAGCAGATAAACGTTCCTGGGAAGCAATGAAATCTTTTTTTAACGAGATTTTTAAATAGTATTAATTACCTGACTTTAGATAAATTTTCATCCAGGAGCTGTCTTATTTTATATATCTCTGCATTTACCTCATAAGGATAGACCAACTGCATCTGGTCTTCCTTACCTATTACCATATCCAGATATATACTGTATTTCTCGGAATTGAAATCCGGTAATCTTGGAATTTCATTTAGGCGTTTATTTTTTTCATAATAATAATCTTCAATTCTTTTCTTCTCATCATCGGTTTTCCAGACATAAATTTCCTCACCCTTGCTGATTGCAAATTTATCTCTTAAATGTTCTATTTCATATTTTTGCGGCAGCGAATAGATAATTTTCTGTAATGCAATATTCAGTACTATTGAAGTTGCAAGCTCATTTGAATCAAGCTTAGTATAATAGCGGAAAATAAATCTTGGTTTCTCGCACTTACCGTTTTTTATTATGCGCATGTTAATCTCATCGCGTGTTTCTATCGATACAGGAGCATTAATCCTGTTCTCGTATAATACATATGCGGAATCTTCTTTCTGAATAAATAATGTATCGTTGGAGCTGTTAATACTCCATCCCGCTGGCAATAAATTTTTCAATTTCATTAACATTAAATCATCCCCCGGTATCGAGTCCTGTGGAATACTCGGAAAGCATAGACTAAAGCTAAAAATGAAAAGTATAAAAAACGAAACTGATATTTTTTTCATAATTGAATAGAAAATAATTATTATTTTATAATCAGATATTTACAAACTTCCCCGAGATCTTATCCCTTTTTACTTCATCAAAGGGATAAATTGTTCCGTTCATTGCTATATATATTCCGTGCTTCAATAAATTTACCGCACCAACTGCAGCTCCCACATTAAAGTCTGCATCCGAATTAGTGAATTTTTCGGGTTTGAACGCTCCCGTAAGTACAATTGTTTTATTTTCCACATCACTCAGAAATATTGCCGTATCAATCATTGTATCCGTACCGTGAGTAATAATAATTTTATCTGTATCTGCTTTTTCGCATTCTTCAAATATTTTCTTCTTATCTTTAACCGTAATATCCGTGCTGTCTTTTCTCAGCAGTGAAATCACCTCGTATTCAAATGCAGGATTTATCCTTTCGAGTATCTGCCTCACGGCAGGCTCTGTAATTTCAAATCCGTAACCTTTTACTTTCTTCGGATAGTCCTTATCTATTGTACCGCCTGTCTGAATAAAAAGAATTTTCATGATTTAATTATATTTAATTTATTCTTTTCATAATATTTCAAAACAATCAATAAAAAATAGAGCAGCGCAAGCACGCAAATGCCCGAACAGATTAAAAATGCAGTCGATATTGATGTCAACTCGGAAATCAAACCAATAAATGCCATCCCTATTCCAATGCCTAAATCAAAAATCGTATAATAAGTCGAGTTTGCCGCTCCCCTTCTGTGCACTTCGACCATGTTATTTACCATTGCCTGAAATGCAGGAATGGCAATTCCATTGCCCAGTCCCATCAGCAATCCCGAACCAAGGTATCCCGTATAATTTTTAAAAAGTGCAATAATTAAAAATCCAATTATGAGTAAAAGCAACCCTCCGCTTACAACCTTCAACGGACCTTCCTTATCGAATATCCTTCCCGAAAATGTCCTGCCGAGAAAAATTCCCAATGCGTAAATAACAAAAAATATTCCCGGATTCTCAATTCCGATTTCCTTTCCATATAATGCTACAAATGAAAGCAGGCCTCCGTATGTAATTTGCGTAAGTATAACATTAAAAGAGGGAATCAGTGATTTTTTCTCAATCAGGTTTTTCCACTTAAAACCCTTATTATCTTTATGCGGAATAAAAGGAGGATATTTTATAAACATAAGTAAAACAAATCCTAAAACACTAAGTATAAATCCGGTGATAAACATTCTGCCGAAATTCCCGCCGTATGATAACCATAATCCTAATGCAGGACCAATTGCCATGGAAAGCGTCATAGCAAAACCGAAATACCCTATCCCCTCGCCTCTTCTGGAAGGAGGAATAATATCAACGGCAAGAGTTGTTCCTGAAGTCGATGTAACTCCCCAGGCAAGTCCGTGTGCAAATCTCAATACACCCATTAGTAATATTGTACCGACGAAACCGTACAAACCAAACAGAATCGAAAAAATCAGGAATGACCATATATAAATTCTCTTTCTCCCGAGACTGTCCACGGCTATTCCCGAAAAAGGACGGATTAAAAGCGCGGCTATCGTGTACATAGAAAGTACCAGCCCGACAATACTTTTGTCTGCCTTCATTATGTCTGTTACGTAAACCGGAAGGACGGATATGAGGAAATAAAATGCAATTCCCATAAATAGGTTTGCTGTCAGCAAAAGAATAAAATCTTTATTCCATATTCTATCCGATATTTTCTTTGAGTCTTTTATATAAATCTTATCAGCTAAATTAAGATGTTTAAATATATCCTTATATATAAATTTTTCAAGTGAATAATGATTCAACTTCCTTACGCAAATCTTCGGAAAAATTCAGCATTTTCTTGAAATGTGAGCCCTTCCAGTATATTTTACTGCAAATTGTGCATTGGTGAAATTCGGTAAAATATTTAATTGTATTCGGAAGAAGCTTGTCTTCAATTTCTGCTTTCGGAACAAGCGTCAATATTCCGTTGCATTCACTGCATCTTTTGAAAAGCTTTATATCAGATAGTAAATCGGATGTGTGAAGAACCTGGATTACCTGCTGGTGAGCGTCCTGTGACCTTATCCAGTAACCGCGGACTACTCGGCTGTTCTTCAACAGGAAAATATTTCGTGTCAGGATTGCTCTTTTTTCCTCGTTGGAAATTTTTATGATTTCTTTTTCTTTATATTTATTGCTGTATAGAGTATCGAAACCAAGCATCCTCAGATATTTTGCAAGCTTTCCGAGCTGTATATCCGCAATAAATATTGGATTTCTTAGCGGCTTTTCCCTTAAGTGGGTCAGCTCCGAAATATCCATATTCTCAAATACGGGATAGACCGAAACAAAATCCCCGTCCTGAAGATTGTAGTCAAAATTTACGGATACACCGTTTACAATAATAAGGTCAACTTCAGTATGCGGTACGCCAAATGATTCTACAACATCTTTCACTGAAGGATTTCCTTCAATATTATAATCAAAAATAATTTTCTTTCTTTTTTCGGGAAGAAAATCATTCAGCTCTTCATAAAATCTGAATTTTAATTCATTCATTATTGTCTTTTATATTTTCCGATTAATTCTGCACTTGCAATAATATGTCCTTCCATTGCTTTGAGAAGCTCGCTCTTCGTCAAATCATCTTTATCAATTAAATTATCCAGTGCGTAAAGTTTAAAATAATACCTGTGCGTTCCGCCCGGAGGGCAGGGGCCGTCATAACCTGTCTTTTTGAAATCCGTTATCCCCTGTTTTGTTCCGTTTTCAGAACTATTATCTTTTGGATATTTTTCTTTGAGTTCGTTTACACCGGGAGAAATATTGTATATCACCCAATGTACCCAGTCTCCTGATGGCGCATCGGGATCATTGCGGATAATCGCAAAACTTTTAACTCCGGTTGGAAATCCCGTCCAGGAAAGCTGCGGAGATATATTTTCACCGTCACATGTAAATTTACCCGGCATCAATTCTCCGTCTTTAAATTCTGAACTTGTAATTTTCATTTCCGTTTCGCTCCTTTCTTTTTTTGAAACCTGTTCCGGAGGTTTCGTCTCTTGTTTCTTATTCTGGCAGGAAATAAAAAACATTGTTAAAAATAGAATAAAGAAATATTTGCTTTGCATAAAATGTTTTCCTTGTATATACGGCTATATTTTAATAAAAAAATTCTTTAAATGTAAGAAGATAATTTGGGTAAAATTTTGCAATTTTCAGAGAAATGATGCGAAATTTTACTGTTTTCTTAATTATCCGTTGTGATTGTTAACTTACATATTTTTAATTGTTTGACATATTGGAACTTTAATTCAAATGAGATTATTTAAGTATTAATAAGAACATTTTGAAAATAACAAAAAAATAAAAAATATGAAAAAAATAATAATGTCATTACTAATCATATTGACAATAAATACTTTTTCTTT